>ENA-OZZG01000408-OZZG01000408.1-human-gut-metagenome-genome-assembly--contig:-NODE-408-length-16682-cov-5.461298_pt1 | contig 16682 bp, 16 predicted proteins | sample MGYA00243645_ERZ654147 | MGnify/ENA primary metagenome ERZ654147 (study PRJEB26926, sample SAMN06165256) | human gut metagenome | biome: ENVO:00009003; feature: ENVO:2100002; material: ENVO:00002003... | reverse complement strand
GATCTACACCTATTAAGTCGTCGGCAGCGTCTGATGTGTATAAGAGACAGAAATATCTCCCTTTCCGCGAATCGTAATATATTTTGGTTCAAAATCATTCTCTATATCAATTCCCATCTGGCTTTTCGGCAGATCTCTCACATGTCCGTTTGATGCTACTACCTCATAATTTTTTCCCAGAAATTTTTTTATTGTCTTTACCTTTGCGGGCGACTCCACAATAACAAGATACTTTGCCATGCATCCATCTCCTTTTATTTCTGACAATAGACCAGTCCGCCATGCGCACAATCCCTATTGCGTCTGACAACAATCCTGTTCTTCTTATACGGATTGTCATATCTAACAATTTCTTTTAGATTTTTCTGATATAATAATTTTTAACCGTCTCGGTAATAAAACCTTTTTGCAGAAGTCTGGCAAGAATGTCCATCATTTCCGGCACTGATATACCAGTCTTCTCTAAAAGCTCCCCGACGTTTTTCGGTCGTAAACTTAGACAACTATACACCAGTCGCTCATCTTTTTCAAGTAATAAATTTTTCAAATTATCTTCTCCGGTATTTATCTCCCCCTGTAATTCGAGTTCTTTTAAAAATTCATCTACGTCAGAAATGATCCCGGCACCCTGTCTTATCAGATTGTTACACCCCTCACTCAAAGCATCATACATACGCCCCGGCACCGCATAAATATCCTTCCCCTGTTCTAACGCATAATCCGCTGTAATAAGCGATCCGCTTTTTATTTTTGCCTCAACGATCACTACCACATCAGCAAGACCTGCAATGATCCTGTTTCTTGCCGGGAAAAGTGGCGCAGACGGATTTGTACCCGGTGGATATTCTGAAATGATCGCACCATTTTTTTCAAGTATCTCCTGATATATTCTGCTGTTTGACTTCGGATAACAGATATCTGCCCCGCAGCCTAACACTGCGCATGTATATCCGTTTTTACGCAGTGCACCTGTATGTCCACTGCCATCAACCCCTGATGCCATGCCGCTTACAACCCACGCGTCAGATGCAGCAAGCCTTCCTGCGATCTTCTCTGCCACTGATCTGCCATAAGCGGAACAGCGGCGTGCCCCCACGATCGCCACTGTCTTATTATTCCACTCCTGTGGAATAGTCCCTTTTACATACAGACTGTACGGTGCATCCGGAATCGCGGTGAGACGTTGTGGAAATAGCTGTTCTTCTCTGGACAAAAAGAAAATTCCTCTTTCCGCCATGCTTTCGTACTCTGTATCATAATCTCTTTTTTTACTCTCCATAATCCCTGCAGCATGCTTTTCTTCCACCCCTGGTATCAGAAGAAGCTGTTTTTCTGTCAGTCCATAAACTTCCCGCGCACTTCCCGCTGCACCGATCAGTCTGTTTCTGGTGCGTATTCCAATTCCCGGTATATTAGAAAGCCAGTATGCATAATTGATCAATCCATCCCCTCCCAGAATTTTTTATCAATATTTCTGTAGCAAAGCGCCTCGTTTAAATGGCTCATTTTTATCTGTTCGCTTTCATCCATATCCGCCAGTGTACGCGCCACACGCAGTATCTTATGGTACGTGCGGGCAGTCAGATTCAATTTGTCATACATTTGTTCCATGTAAATTTCCTGTTTTTTGTCAAGTTTACAATATTCAAAAATCCGCGAAGACGGGATATGACTGTTAAAGCAAAAATTTTCTCCCCGATACCGCATTTTTTGTATTTCCTGCGTGCGCACAACACGTGCTCGGATTTCTTCGGATTTTTCACTTTTTCCGGTATTGTAAAGATCCCGAAATCTGACCTGTGGAACTTCCACACAAATGTCGATCCGGTCCAAAAGCGGTCTGCTGACCTTCCGCAGATACCGGTCAATCGCAGCCGATGTACAGGTACATCTTTGCATGTCCGGATAATACCCGCATTTGCAGGGATTCATTGCCGCCACAAGCATAAAATCAGCCGGATATTCATAACTTGCATTCAGCCTTGCTATACAGATTTTTTTCTCCTCCATCGGCTGTCTTAATATCTCTAAAGTTTCCCGTTGAAATTCTGTCAGTTCGTCCAAAAACAGGATTCCTTTATGCGCCAGTGAAATTTCTCCCGGTTTTGGCACTGCACCCCCTCCTGCAAGTCCCTGCGGTGTGATCGTGTGATGCGGTGCCCGAAATGGTCTCTCCCGCATCAATCCTTTTTTGTGCTCTAAAAGCCCGCAGACACTGTATATCTTAGAAAGTTCCATGCGTTCTTTTGTATTTAACGAAGGTAAAATTCCAGGGATCCGCTCTGCGATCATTGTTTTTCCTGCTCCCGGAGGACCGACAAAAAGCAGGTTATGCATTCCCGAAACAGCCGTTTCGCAGGCACGTTTTACAAGCACCTGACCGCTCACATCCGCAAAGTCCAATATCCTCCCTGTCTGCATTTCTTCTATATTATATGGAGTATCAAAATATTCTCCATTTCCGTTTAAGATATTCACAGCATCCGCAAGATTTTTTACGGCAAATACCTGCATGTCCGATACCAATGCCGCCTCTCCTGCATTTTCCCATGGAACCATACATTTTTTCAATCCTCTTTCTTTTGCCTCCGCCACCATTGGCAAAATTCCATTTACCGGTTGTACTTTTCCATTCAGTCCAACCTCTCCCGCTACAAAATATTCCCTGACCATTTCCTGTCTGATATACCCGAATGCGGTAAGGACTGCCACCGCAACCGGAAGGTCAAACCCGGAACCGGATTTTCTGATATTCGCAGGCGTAAAATTGATCGTAATATGCTTTGGAGGCATGGCAAAGCCGCAGTTTTTCAATGCTGTACGCACTCTCTCTTTGGCTTCCTGCACTTCCGAAGCAAGAAATCCTACCATTTCAAACACAGGCAGACCATCACTCACATCTGCTTCCACAGAAATCGGTACACTCTGGATCCCGTGTATGATTGCCGTTGATACAATACTATACAACGTACTCCTCCTTTTTATTCATTTTTCCTCTGATTTATCTGATGATCACAGCAGAAATGCTGCAACTGATCTGCACCGGCATATGCCAGCCGGTGCATCTGACAACTGAGCAGTCTGTGCCCAGTTTCCTAGACTTTATACAAATCCGAACATAAGGCGGCGACATCCGCCGTCGCCTAAGTATAACACATTCATAGTAGCAAGTACAACCTTATTCGCAAAAACTTTTTTTTAATTTATCCAGCGCCTTTTTTTCAATACGCGAAACGTAAGAACGTGAAATTCCAACCGCAGAAGCAATTTCCCTCTGCGTCATCGCCTTATTTCCAAATAATCCGTACCGGTGTACAACAATATACAGTTCCCGTTCCTGCAGCACTTTCGGAACCAGTCCAAGCAGCTTTTCAATCTGTCTTGTACGTTCCATCATCTCCACAACATCCGGCTCCTCACTCTCTACAATATCAAGCAGATGGATCTGGTTTCCCTCTTTATCCATACCGATCGGTTCATATAATGATACTTCACGCGACACTTTCTTTTTTGCGCGAAAATACATCAGAAGTTCATTGTCGATACACCTGGCTGCATAAGTTGCAAGCCTGCTCCCGTAATCTTCCTTGTAGGTTGCGATCGCTTTCATCAGTCCTATCGTTCCGATCGAGATCAGATCCTCCATATCTTCTTCTGAGTTCTGATATTTTTTCGCAACATGTGCAACCAGCCGCATATTGTGAAGTGTCAGTTCGTTTCTTGCTTCAAGGCTACCTTTTTTTAATTTTTTCAGGCATTCGTTTTCCTGCTCTGGCGTAAGTGGGGATAAGAATGTTTTCAAAACGCACCTTAAAAGCTTTATTAATACATTCTATGTTTTGACCAGGGTGTGCGTGCTTTTCCCCATTTATTTTTCCTAAGTTTTATTATATAATGTCCGTATGATTCGACAATTCACATACCGGATAGAACCGGAATACGACTCCTTTACTATTCGGGAATACCTTTCATTAAAAGGCTATCCCAATGCAGTATTTGTACAACTGAAAAAAACACCCGAAAGTGTTCTGTTAAACGGCATATGGGCTTATATGCGCACAAAGTTATCCGCCGGAGATGAACTTTTTATCCGCTTGGAAGAAAGCACTTCCTCCGCGCACATTTTACCGGTCTCCATGCCGCTTTCGATCTGTTATGAGGACGAGGATATCCTCGCCGTAAACAAGCCGGCTCAAATGCCCGTTCACCCTTCTCTGAATCATTACGATCATACGCTTGCAAATGCCGTATGCGGCTATTACAATGACCAGGAGATTCCATATACTTTCCGCTGCGTCAACCGCCTTGACCGTGACACGACCGGACTCACTCTGATCGCAAAGCACATGTTAAGTTCCGCTATTTTAAGTACCGCGGCAGCCAGACGTGAAATATCGAGAGAATACATTGCCATTGCCTCCGGAAAAACACCCGAATCCGGAACGATTGATGCTCCGATCGGACGTGTTGCCGGATCGACAATCGAACGGCAGATTGACTTTGAAAACGGAGAACGCGCCATCACGCATTACAGACGTCTTGCTTATCATGACGGATTGTCCCTGTTATCGCTGCATTTAGAGACCGGACGTACCCATCAGATCCGTGTTCACTTAAAATCAATTGGGCATCCGCTGATCGGGGATTTTCTTTACAATCCGACGGACACAACAATAAAGCGGCAGGCACTTCACTCCTACCGCTTAACGTTTTCGCATCCCATCACAGGAGAATCTTTTGTTCTCACTGCTCCTCTTCCAGATGATATGCACTGCCTTTTTCCAGATTTTTCCTGAGATTTATGAGGTATTCTTTTTCATAGGGAACTTTTCCCTTTAATACCTCATATTTGAGGAAATGATTCACTTCATCTTCCCCTTTTACCGCCAGCATCACCAGTAATAATTCCAGCATGGCTTTTGTGTCTTCATTTAAAATATAATATTTTCTGCCCTTCAGATAATACTGGAGCGGACTGTCCAGTTTGAATTTATCACGCTGATAATTCTTTGATGCAGAAACGCGGTCCACATACATCTCCGCTACATACTTAATCGGCATCTTCATGCCACAGATCCCGCGATGTGTTTTTTGTCCATCTCTTCCATCACCGACTCCATAATCAATCCAGTACTCCATATGATGTTTATTTCGTCCTTTATGGTGAAGCCATGCCGCAGAATACCCTTTATCTTCACGTTCTGCGTTATTCGGACTCATTGTCCCCTGATAATATTTGCATCCCACCAGAAATTCTGTCGGTGTATACTTCGACATGTCATGCAGCAGTCCCTGCTTATAAAGTCCGATCTTAAAACAGCCTGCCCGGACCAGATTTTTGTGATGCAGGATCGTGCATAAATGTTTCCATGCCTTTATCATGTTCTTTTACCCTCTTTACTACTTTTATATTCCAATTACAATATTGATCGACTGACCCTCGATTGCTAAAAGATGCTGATCCTCGAGGATTTCTTTTTCCGGCAGGAACGAATTTTCCGCTGCCGTAGTCATCAAAAGATACCATTTCTTGTTCTGCGGGAGTTTCGGCAGCGCAAGATGCGACAGACCGCTATGAAAATTATAGCCGATATAGATATAATCATCCGGTGTCTGATCTGTCTTCTTTTCATATTCGCCGCAATACAGAATCCCCGCCGCCTGTCTGTCAGCCGGTATTGAAGAGATCCATGCGCTCTCCCCATGATAGGAAAGATCCGGGAAACCTTTCCTGCCGTAATCATTTAATTCCATCGGATGTTCTGATGAGATGATCGGATGCTCCCTGCGGAAATCTGCCAGATTTTTTATAAATTCAGCCAGCCATGTTTCCTTCTTTTGTTTCTTCCAGTTCAGCCAGCCGGTCTTATTGTCCTGACAGTAGGCATTGTTATTACCCTGCTGTGAGTTTAAGAACTCATCGCCCCCTAAAACCAATGGAACACCCTGTGCCAGAAACTCCATTGCCAATGCATTTCTAACCTGTTTTTTCCGCAGATTATCAATGTATCTTTTTCTGGTATTTCCCTCCACGCCACAGTTACTGCTGTAATTGAAACTGTTTCCATCACAGTTATCTTCCCCGTTCTCCAGATTGTGTTTTTCACAGTAGGAAAACAGATCCCACAATGTAAATCCATTATTATTAGTAATGTAATTGACAAACCCTTCCACGCTGTTTTGCTTTCTCTGCTGGCAGAAAAACTCGTTAAGGTCTCCTTCCATATGGTTCAGCATTTTTCTCGCCGGGTACAGGTATTCATCACTGTATACATATAAATGATGATATTTTTTTGCATTTTCCAAAAGGATCGGATCAAAATGTGTATAAAACAGCTTTGTCCGGCTGAGCAGAAGGTCCTGTGCCGCCGCCGTAACAGGCAGTGAATCCCCCTGAAGATGAAATCCATCCACATGATACTCACGAACCCAGAACCGAAGTGCATCTAAAATCACATTCTGGTTCATCCCCGGCGCAAAATAAAATTCCATCACACATTCCATGCCGTTCTCATGCAGTGTATGTACCAGTTCCCGAAACTCAGACGCTGCATCTGCACTGCTGCTGTAGGATGCCTTCGGTGCAAAATAATTGCCGGGAACATACCCCCAGTAATTAATCTTTTCTACCGGCTGTACACTTTCCGGTTTGATCAGATCTTCTCCGTGACTTTCCCACTTAAGGTAATCCGGCAGTACCGTTTTCTTTGGGATCACCTGTTCCTCAAACTCGTAGGCAGGCATCAGCTCTATGGTCGTAATGCCAAGTTTTTTCAGATATGGGATTTTATCTGTAATCGCTCGGAATGTCCCCCGTTCTTTTCTCGGACAGGATGTATCCTCCATGGAAAATCCCCGCACATGCAGTTTATACATAACCATCTGCTGCCGTTTAATCTCCGGCTGTCTGTCGTTTTCCCAGTCAAATGCCTGCGGATATGCACCGCCACAGATAAAATAATCCTTCTCACTGCGGGTTTTGTCATTCCATTTTTCCCTGCCGATAATACGGGTTGCATAGGTATCCGTAATGATTTTTCCGTTTATCTCATAATTGTATCTTAAATTTTTCCATAACTTACCGGTTACGGCCACAGAACGCACGGATCCCCGGCAATATTCCTCCGGTACTAAAATTTTGCAGACAGGTTCTGCTTTTTTCCCATAAAAAAGAATGCTGCAGTTCTCTTCTTTTTCCCCTTCGAACGTAAAAATCACTGCATCATCCTTTTTCTGTACTCCTAACTTTTCATAATTGCCTTCTCTGATCGTGTAATCCATGCTGTCTGCCACCTTTTCTATCGTACCCCAGTATCTTTTTCTAATAAAAATAGTATACCTTTTTTTTCACATTTTGTATAGAAAAATATGTTCAATCACATCCGATTATGTTATGATGTCATTGTCTTTATTAGGACCACTATAAAAAAGAGAGGTATCGGCATGAGCGATTTCAACCAGAACAATGACGATGAAGATATCGTTGTAACCCTTGATCTTGACGACGGAAGTCAGGTAGAATGCGAAATTCTTACCATTTTTACAATTGGCGAACGCGATTACATCGCACTTCTTCCATTGGATGAAAATGGCGAGGAAAACGAGGAAGGCGAAGTATTTATTTATCGTTATTCTGAAGACAGCGAAGGCAATCCTTCCCTTGATAACATTGAGGACGATGAAGAATACGAAGCTGTATCCGACCGTTTTGACGAACTTTTAGACGAGGCAGCCTTCGAGGAGATGGATGATTAATCCTTCTTCTTTTCCGGTGGCTGCGCTTCTTTGATAAAACGGGAAATTTCTGCATCTTTATGGTTCAGTTGTCTGACTGAAAAAAGATGCAGATTTTTTTTTGCTCTCGTCATTCCTACATAAAACATCCTTCGCTCTTCTTCCACTTCCGGTTCCAGCACTGCTTTTTTGTATGGCATGACACCCTCATTGACGTCAATGATATAGACATTTTCATATTCCAGACCTTTTGCACTATGTAATGTTGCTAACGCAACACTGTTCGGGTTCTGATTCTGCACGCGGTAAAATTCCTGCAGCTCTTTTGTGTAATTTTCAATGTGGTCAAACCACGCATCATAAGTCTTATATTCCCTCGCTGCATCCAGGAGCTCATCCAAAACATCAAACAGATCATCCGCTTTGATACGTCTGTAATCCGCATATTCTGTACAAAACTCATCATATCCGATTGCCTTCCGGATGTAATTGATCGCCGCATACGGACTTAATCTCTCTAACATACGGATATCGCCCTCTAATTTTTCGATGCGCTTTGCCACCCACGGCTGTTCCTCATAGTACCACTCCCACACATCAAATGCCACGGTCTCCTCGTCTAGCGATTCCCGGCTGATATAGCGTTTCGGACGGTTCATGATCTGCAGGAAATCCCTGCGTTCCCTGCTTCCCAGAGCAATCCTTATGTATGCAAAAATATCTTTTGCGATCCAGTGCTCGTATAAGTTCGGCACGGTATCTCTCGTTCGGAATGGAATATTATACTCCATCAGCTGTTCCATCAGAAGTCGCGGCTGTGTATTGGTGCGGAAAAGCACTGCAAATTCTTCATATTTTGCGCCTTTCTCCACCGCCTCCTGAATATCCCAGATGATTCTTGCATTTTCTTTGCGCTGGCTTTCAAACAACTGCCATTCAACCGGGATATCCCCCTGATCCGCCGCCTCTATTTTTTTCTGAAAGCGTTCCTTATTGTGGCCGATGAGATATCCGGCACTTGTCACAATGTTTTTTACGGAACGGTAATTCACATCTAAAAGAACCGTCTCCGCCTCCGGGTAATCATCCTTAAAGTGTAACATGATCTCCGGCTTCGCACCCCGGAAACGGTAGATCGACTGGTCATCATCCCCCACGATAAACAGATTTTTCCGCTTACCCGCTAACATTTTTATAATGTCATACTGGATCCGGTTGATGTCCTGAAACTCATCGATCAAAATATAGCGGTATTTATTCTGCCATGCGGCAAGGATATCGGCACGCTGTTCAAAAAGTTCCTTCGTGTATACTAACATGTCATCAAAATCAATCAGTCTGTTTTTGTACAAAAATTCATGATATTGGCGATAAATCTTTCGGAACACGGTCTCCGCACAGTTTTTCGAATAATAGTTGGCGATTTCTATCCCGGAATTTTTGACCAGACTGATCTCCCCTAACAGAGATGTGATAAACTCCGTCTCATCCTCATAGGTCAGATGTTCTTTCGCTATGATCTCACGCATACACTGGTAGCGCTGTTCCTCCCTGGCAATATTGTCTGCGCTGTAATTATATGCATGTTTTAAAATGGCAAAATAAACTGCATGAAATGTGCCAAATGTCACCGGGCATAACCGGTTCATTTTCCGCTGAAACCTGCGCTTCATCTCCGTTGCAGCGGCTTTGGTAAATGTGATAACAAGGATCTGTGCCGGATCTATCCCACATTCTTCGATCAGATATTTTGTACGTTCTGTGATTACAAGAGTTTTTCCGGAACCCGGTCCGGCGAGAACGAGCATTGGTCCGTTTTTGTGATGGATTGCCCGTGTCTGAGATGCGTTAAAGCTCATAGATTACCTCAATTCATAGATTTGAAACGGCAGGGAAATTGAAAATCTCCCTGCCTGATAAAAAACTCTTACTGCTCTAATAATTCAATACCTTTTTTGATGCGGGCAATGGACTCTTCTTTTCCAAGTACCTCCATCAGCTCTGTTGCTCCGCCCGGTGTCATCTGTTTGCCGGAAACAGCCGTACGGATCGGCCACATAACATAACCGTTCTTCACGCCGGTCTCTTCCACATATTTTAACAATGTGGCATATAATGCATCATTGCTGTAATCTTCCTGTGCCTCTAACAGAGGAAGTACATCTTTTAATACTTTTAAGGAAGTTTCCGCATTTGTCTTCATCTTCTTGTGTGTGTACATTGCCACATCATATTCCGGAAGTGCCTCAAAGAAATCAATATGCTCTTTGATATCCGGGAATACTTCGATTCTGGTTTTTACCATTGCTGCAATCTTCTTTAAATCAAGATCCTTTGTGATCACCTCGCGGATATATGGCTCTGCTTTTTCATAGAAACTGTCAAAATCCATAGCTTTGATGTATTCGCCATTCATCCATTTTAACTTTGTGTAATCAAAAACTGCCGGTGATTTGCTGATTCTGTGGTAATCAAATTCTTTGATCAGCTCATCTAAGGTAAAAATTTCTCTGTTATCTTCCGGACTCCAGCCAAGCAGTGAGATATAGTTTACAACTGCTTCACTTAAAAATCCCTGCTCTAATAGATCTTCAAAAGAAGAATGTCCGCTTCTCTTAGAAAGTTTCTTGTGGTTTTCATCCGTGATCAGCGGCAGATGGATGTAAACCGGTGATTCCCAGCCAAATGCATCATACAGACGCTGGTATTTCGGCGAAGAGGAAAGATACTCATTTCCACGTACCACATGTGTGATGTTCATGGTATGATCGTCAACCACGTTTGCAAAATTATAGGTCGGATATCCATCGGATTTGATCAGGATCATATCATCAAGTTCTGCATTATCCACCGTGATATCTCCGTATAACTCATCATGGAAGGTCGTTGTTCCCTCGTTCGGGATGTTCTGACGGATGACAAACGGTTTGCCAGCAGCAAGATTTGCCTCCACTTCTTCTTTACTTAAATGCAGACAGTGTTTGTCATACATCATGATCTCTTTACCGTCCACTTCTGTTTTTAAGGACTCTAAACGCTCCTTGTCGCAGAAGCAGTAGTATGCTTCGCCTTTTTCTACTAATTCTTTGGCATATTTCATGTAGATGCCGGTCTTCATACGCTCACTCTGCACATAAGGACCATAACCGCCATCCTTATCCGGTCCCTCATCATGAACCAGACCTGTTTCCTCTAATGTGTGATATATGATATCAACTGCACCTTCCACAAAACGCTCCTGATCCGTATCTTCGATACGAAGCATAAAATCTCCGCCCGCATGTTTGGCAATTAAAAACTCATATAATGCAGAACGCAGATTTCCCACATGCATTCTTCCTGTAGGACTTGGTGCAAATCTTGTTCTTACTTTGCTCATTGTTTGTTTTCCTCCTGTATTCTCATTTTCCGTTTTATAATCCGGAAAAGATTTTCAAACGCCGTACACGTCATTATATAACAATTTTTTCTGCCTGACAAGCTTACAAATTGAAAACAGAGACAGGATTTTTCTCCTGTCCCTGCGCTGCCAAGCTATTATTTTATTATTAGATACCTCGCCGACATTATATTTTGGTAAATATTGCAGTTTCTTTCTTCAAATCGGTTGCAATCTCAAAATTCTCATCCATACGGTTCGAGATATTTTCCATATCCGTAACCAGCACCTGCGTGCTGTCTGCTGCATTGCTGACTCCCTTTGCGCCCTCCTCGATGGCATGTGCGATCGTATTGATGGACTTTTGTATTTCAACCATTGTATTCTTCAACGAATCTGTCTTTGATTCAAACTCGTTCATGACATTCTCTATGTAGGTCGCCTTATTTTTATATTCACTTCCGGCCGTTACGAATTCTTCAAACTCTGGAAGAATCGACTCGTTCATATATTGTACCAGTCCATTTGCATTGTCTGCTAAATTATGCACTGCCTGAGTCACAACACTGTTGATCTGCTGGATACGGTTTGCAGCTTCCTGACTGGCAGCTGCAAGCTGACTGATCTCTGTTGCAACAACAGCAAAACCGCGTCCTGCATCCCCTGCTCTGGCTGCTTCAATAGACGCATTTAATGCAAGCAGGTTTGTCTGGCTTGCAATATTCAAAATATCATCCGTCAGGCTATTTACCTGATTTACACTGTTACTGTCCTCAATCGCCCTGTTTAATACCTCAAGAATCTCATTGACTTTCGTGCCGGTAGATTCCATATTAGAACGCGCAGCAGATTCCATGGAATCCGCATGACCTTTCATTTCCTTCGTATAATTATTAATCTCAGTTGTACGCTCCGCAATCTGATTTACCTCTCCCGCAACAGATTCCGTATTGGAATTGATCAAAGAAGCATTATCTGACATCTCCTGCATGGTAGCTGAAAGTTCCTCCGTTAATGCAGACAGATCAGACACACTGCTGTTTGATGTCATAACACTTTCACGGACTTCATTGACTACCGTTTCCATACGTTTTGAATTATGAATGATCGTTTTAAAAATATCCTGTAATTTTCCCATGAAAAGGTTAATGCCACTGCCGACTGCTGCCACTTCCTGATTCTCCATAATGGTTACTCGTCTGGTCAGGTCTCCTTCTCTTCTGTCTATACCATCAATAATCTCATTGATCTCATTCTTCGTTTTAGAAAGTGGTACGATCACCATCTTCAGTACGGAAAATACCGCAAACAGTAAAGATGCTGTGCTGACAGCAATCGTAACGAAGCTGACCGTCAACGAATACTTATATACCTTGGTCAATTGCTGCTTTGCTGTATCTGCGTTATTGTTTACCACTTCCTGGATTGCCATGATATTCTGATCTATCTTGTCTGCATACTCTGAAATTGCACCGTTTGCCAAAGCATACGCAGCCTCTTTGTCTCCATTGGCGCTATATGCCATAAGATTTGCATTTTCATATTTCAAACCTTCATAATTTGACAATATCGCCTCGTAATTTTCGCGGTCTGAATCATCTATAAACTGTTCAAAATCTGACAGATACTCATCAAGCACCGTCTGTTCTGAACGTATGACATCTACAAGAGAGATCATTGAGTCAAGATCTGTTGCTACAATATGTGACAATCCAAGCCGATGAATCTTTTCTGTTTCTATCTGAATTGATCCCAAATCTGCGATACAGACCATATAACCATTCGCAATCTGTGTTGCATTCTCATTAACCTTACGAATATTTTTTACTGCCAGAACACTTGAAATAATAGATATAATTCCAATAACAAACACCGGAATCAATATGATCATTTTCGTGCTGAAACGTCCCTGTTTTTTCATAATGTGATCTGTCTCCTATCCTTTATTTTGCTGCGGATGCTGTTATTCCTTCAACAAGTGTATCCATAATTTCCTGCAGATCCTGACCGGATGGGTTACCAGCTGCCATCGTATCACTAAATGCAGAACATGCATCCCAGTAACTGTTTCCAACCCGCTGCAGTTTACCAAATTCTGATTGTGCAATAACTGCCTGGATTGCCGGCACCTGTTTTACTGCATCCGAAGCTGCTGCATTCGTATTCGAAGGTCCCTGATTTCTCTCTTCAAAACGGATCGTCTGGTTCTCTTCATTTGTAAGCCAGTCTGCAAGTTTTGCTGCCCATTCCGGATATTTGGAATATGCATTCACGCCCATCATTTTATAACCGGTAAAAGAAGACATCTGTACCTGCTGCCCTGCCACCGTGTAAGTTGGAAGTTTTACGGCTCCGTAATTATCGCCCCATGCTTCCCTGACTGAAACTGCATTCCATACGCCACTGATTCCCGCACTAACCGTACCATTCTGTACTCCTGTAATGAAATCTCCATCCGGCTGGCTGATAAATGCCGGATTGGTTGTGATATTTAAAATGGCCTGTGCCACATCAACGCCTTTAATTGCTCCATCTGTGGCGTTCCAGTTACAGTAATTTGTCACGCCATCATCATTAATACCAAACTCCAGACCCGTATTACCAAAAAATGTATACAGATACCAGCCCGAATTAAGCTCCATGGAAAATGATCTGCCTGCAGCATTCAGTGCCTCTAACATGCCATCCATCGTCTGGACATCTTCATCGGAAAGAACATTTTTATCATAATAGAGGAAGTATCCGTTATCTGCCGTCATTGGATAAGCATATAAGATATCATTAATAGATGCAGCAGAAACCGACTCTTCTAAATTCGCACTCTTTACTTCTTCTGCATTTGGCACCGGATATAATGCACCAGCGGCAACCATTGCAGAAAGCTGATCATCCGCAAACGGGAAAACATCCGCCCCGTTATGAATATCTCCCAAAAGAATATCCTTTGTATCAGAATCAGCATTTTGTTCCAATGTAATCTCAAACTTTGCCTGTCCTGCATATTTCTGTTCAAAACTGTCTATCATCTGGTTTAACATGTCAAAATTGTCTTCTTCTGACCATACTTTAAGCTGTACCACACCATTATCCGCCTCAGCATCTCTTTCTGTCATCTCCGTAGATACTTCTGCTCCCGGCATTACCGATTCCACAGCACCACTATTCTTTACATTTTCTTTATCAGCTGTGAAGCCGCAGCCTCCTAACGTCATACACACAACCGTCGTAAACAGCATACCTGCAACAATTCTTTTATTCATTCTTATTCCCCTTCTCTGTCTTCTGCTGTTTTAATACCAATATCTTTTATTTTATACTCATTTTGATATTTTTCAACATTTTTTGCGCTCTTTTTCGATTTGATAATACGCATTTTTTACCTTTTTATATGATGTCTGCTAAATGAACCAAAATCATCATTTTTACATATCTTATTGTAAACCTGATATTGAAAGGAATAACTTATTATGAGACCTTATCCTATGTCCGGGAACAGCAATCGTTCCTGCGACCGTTTATCTGTTTCACATCCTGCACACCGTGCAGGTCTGGACTTTTGCACAGAATCTGCATCCTGTGCAGATTCTGTTTCCTGTTCAGAAAATATAAGAACCATTTCTGATTATGTACTCGCCATGGCATACGTCCCCTGGCAGCATTTTTCTACTGTTTATGAACCGGATCGTTCACTCAGTGCCGGGACTATTTTTCCAGAACTGGATAAACCATTTTTAGCCGCAAACGGAGGTAGATGCCGATGATGATCAGTCAGATGAATCAGTCCCAACTCCTCCACTGGATCGATATGGTCAGCTTTGCTGTCGTAGAAATCACAGAATATCTCGACACGCATCCTGACGATGAAGAAGCTTTAAAATATTTCAATCACTATGCTGACTTAAGACGCACTGCACTGCGTGCATATGCGCAAAATTATACTCCGCTTACCATCGACACCGCAAATCCTGATAATTACTGGCGTTGGGCATCGGATCCATGGCCATGGGAAGGAGGTGACTGTTAATGTGGAATTATGAAAAACGTTTACAATTCCCAGTCAACATTACAAGACCCAATGCCAAAATCGCACAGATCATCATCAGTCAGTATGGAGGACCAGATGGAGAGGCGGCCGCATCGTTCCGTTATCTGTCACAGAGGTATAGTATGCCATATAATAAAGTAGCGGGACTGTTGACGGATATTGGGACGGAGGAATTAGCCCACCTCGAAATGATTGCCGCCATCGTCCGCCAGCTCACCAAAGGCTTAAGTGCTGAAGAACTTGAGGCCGCCGGTTTCGCTCCTTACTATGTCGATCACACGGCCGGGATCTGGCCGCAGGCAGCCGGCGGTATTCCGTTTAATGCCTGTGAATTCCAGAGCAAAGGCGATGCGATCACGGATCTTTTTGAAGATATGGCTGCAGAGCAGAAAGCTAGAACAACATATGATAATCTTATACGTCTTTCAAAAGATGACCCAGATGTACTCGATCCTTTAAGATTTTTAAGAGAGCGGGAAATCGTACATTTCCAGCGTTTTGGCGAAGCACTTTCTATTATACAGAGCAAGCTTGATTCTAATAATTATTATTTTTATAATCCTGAGTTTGATAAAAACTGTAGTTGCAAAAAGTAACGTTATTATATGGCTGCCGATTTGACAAACACAACTAAAATAGTTTATTTTTAATAATAGGTTTAATTCGGCAGCCATTATAACTATATCAGATAAGAAATGGTGTCTTAGTGTGAAAATAAGATTTTTCACACGCAAGATTTGTGCTTCGCACAAACTTGAGATGCGCAAAGAAGCAGCGCAGGAATGGAGGATTATTATGTCAGATATTAAAGGTAGAATTCATTCGGTTGAAAGTTTTGGTTCGGTTGATGGACCAGGTGTAAGATATATAGTGTTCCTTCAGGGATGTCATATGAGATGCAAGTATTGCCATAACCCGGAGACATGGAAAGAAGAAGGCGGAGAACTTCAGACACCACAAGAGGTGTTTGATAAGGCATATCGTTATCATAATTACTGGAAGGATAAAGGTGGTATAACTGTTAGTGGTGGTGAAGCCATGCTTCAGATGGAATTTGTTACCGAGCTTTTTAAGATAGCAAAGCAGCATAATGTTCATACAACTCTTGATACATCTGGCAATCCATTTACTATGGAAGAACCATTTTTAAGTAAGTTTAACGAGCTTATGGCAGTTACGGATCTTTTTATGTTAGATATTAAGCATATAGATGATGAAAAACATAAGAAGCTTACTGGCTGGACTAACAAGAACATTCTAGAGCTTGCTAAGTATTTATCAGATAACGGAAAAGATATGTGGATAAGACATGTCCTTGTACCAGGTGTAACAGATGACGAGGCAGATCTTAACAAGCTTTCAGAGTTCGTTAAGTCGCTTAAGACAGTAAAGAGGTTCGAGATACTTCCATATCATACTCTTGGAGTGTTTAAATGGCATGATCTTGGAGTTAAGTATGAACTTGAAGATGTTATGCCTCCAACTAAGGAGCAGATAGAAAGAGCAGAGAGCATACTTCATACT
>ENA-OZZG01000370-OZZG01000370.1-human-gut-metagenome-genome-assembly--contig:-NODE-370-length-17884-cov-11.064782_pt1 | contig 17884 bp, 22 predicted proteins | sample MGYA00243645_ERZ654147 | MGnify/ENA primary metagenome ERZ654147 (study PRJEB26926, sample SAMN06165256) | human gut metagenome | biome: ENVO:00009003; feature: ENVO:2100002; material: ENVO:00002003... | reverse complement strand
AGATTGCCTCTTGTCTCGTGGGCTCGGAGATGTGTATAAGAGACAGCCTTAGAAGATGGCAAAGACACCATTATCCCACAGTGGAAAGCCGGAGATATCGTTCAGAACCTTGTAGCAGAAGATGGTGGAGAGATCACACTTTATGCTGTATGGGATGATTGTCCGTGGATTCAGGCGCAGGATCTGTATTATACCTTAGAACAGGCACAGAGCGGATTTATCACGGAAGAAGAGATTTTAAGCCATGCAACAGCGATCGACCGTGAGGATGGAAGCCCGATTTTACCGGGAACAAACCCGGCTCCAAGTGATCCGGAGGTTTTCACATCCTTTACGATCCCGGACTATCAGGAAAGTGAGTTTACAAACCTGCAGCATGATTTTGCAACATCCGAGAATCTGACTGTAGTTGACCATACAGGAAATACTTATGTGAAACAGATCATGGTGTATGTAGTTGACACAACGCCTGTTGTAGAAAAGCCAGAGGGAAAAACCAGATTTATCAGTGAAAAATATTTTAAATTAGATCATGAACATGGTGGATTAGAAGAAAATTCTATCTGGATGACGAATCCGGAATATCACGCCGCACTGCAGAGGGCATTTGATAATTTGAAAAATGACACGCCGGAAGATGAGTTTTTAATCCCGCATGAAACGATTCTTGAAATGAAACAATATGTCCAAGATCACGGGATCGGAAACAGTAAGGAGCCTGGAGCATTGACAGAATTTTATAACCGTTTTATGGCACCGAATAAAGTAGAATAATTGCGACGTCGCAACAAGGGAAGATGGAGAGATAAAACATCTTCCCTGTTAATTGGTTTGGGAGGAAATAAGTTGTTGAAAAGAATTATTTTGGAGCATCGGCATTAGTTGGTTCATCTGGAATATATTCTAGGATATCGCCGGGTTGACAGCCTAGGAGTGAGCAAATTGTATTGATATTTTCCCAGGAAACTAATTCATTTTGACGAATTTTTTGCAGTGTTGCTTGTCCTAATAGTTTTTCTTGGCGAATTTTGTATGAAGAATAACCAGCGTTTTTTAAGGTTTCGATGATATTGATTTTATATAGAATCATGTGTACACCTCCTAGTTTTGATTATAAAACATGTATACACCTGAATCAAGTGTTTTATATGCACTCGAACAAAGTGTATATTGTAAACAAAATATGCACTTGAATATTGTGCATATTGTCAATAGACATGCACTTGATACAGGTGTATACTAATATCATAAAGAACAGGAAAAAAAATCACAGGAGGACGAGAACATGATCTATAGAATTAAAGTTGAAGGAAAGGAATACAACGAGAATTACACATTCGAGACACCAAAGGAAGGGGATATCCTGGATGAGTTGAGAGCGATTGTTGAGGACATGGAAGAAGGAAATATTGACAAGCTGAAAATTGAGAGGGAAGCATAAAAGTATTAAAAATCACCCGCCCCGGAGGTTACGAGGGCAGAAAGGACAAAACAATGACAAGACAGGAAATGCAGAATAAATTAGACAGAAAAGATATTTCGGGTGTTGGTGTTAAAGTTACATTTGATTTTTCATCTGGAGAAACCGGAACAACTTATTACTTTTATGAAGACTTTGAAGATGATAAAGGTGTTGATAGAGCAGCAAGGCATTTTTCAGATCTTATCAATAAAGGGAAGGTCAGAAAAGCAGAATATATTTACAGTTAGCCGAAACGCTCCACCCTGGAGCGTCAGCCGCGGGATAATCGCCCGGCTCTGATGATGGCAGATTAAAGAATGGAGGTAGGAAAATGTTAAAAGAATTAACACTTACAGAGTTTAAAGAGAGATTTCCACAGGTCAGTACATATGGCTTGGAAGATCCGTTAAATGTGTTTTTGGAGAACGGGGAAATCCTGATCGAAAGAGAATGGAACGGAGAGGAGTACATTTTGAAAAATGGTAAAACTTACCGTCCGGTATATAAGCCGCTGGATGAAGATAATTATACGATCATCGGTTATATAGAAGATTAGTGCAGGAGGGGATAAGATGGCGAAAGTATACCGTGTGCAGGTTGAAATATTATTGACTGCTGATGAAAAAGCGTTACTTGATCATTATGTGAAGGAACAAAATCAGAGATATAAAAAACGCGGAGCAACCCGGAACTGGTGGACACTGGAGAAACTGTTACAGTGTTTATTAAGCGATATAACTTACCAGGCGGTAAAGTATCGCAGCGTTAGGGCTGTTTGGCAGAAACTGTCGTGATTTGTCCCTGCCTTGTTTACAAATTCACACAGCGGAGGCGCTTGGATGTCTGGCGTCTTCGCCACAAAGAAAAGATCCTTTTTGTTTGTTGATCAAAAAAACAAAATAAGAGGATACCAGCAGACCTTAGCCGCAGTGAAGAAAAGGATGATCGAATAAGAGGGAGAGAAGAGAAAATGAAAGAAACAGGAAGAATAAAATTAAAAGAGATACCGTTTAGTCGGACGTTTGAAACGGGGAATGGAGAAGAGCTGTGCAATGCTACTGGTTATGCGGTGCAATTTGACAATGAAAAAACACCTTTAGGTTTTCCATTGTTCTGGAATGAGTTTCAGGACCGAGAAGGTAATTTGTATTATGGCAATTAGGATCAAAGAATGGAGGTAAGAAAATGTTAAAAGGATTAACACTTACAGAATTTAAAGAGAAATTTCCACAAGTCAGTATATACGGCTTAGAAGATCCGTTAAATGTATTTTTGGAAAATGGAGAGATCTTGATCGAAAGAGAATGGAACGGAGAAAAGTATATCTTGGAAAATGGGCGGAGTTACCGACCGGTATATAGGCAGCTGGATGAAGATGATTATGAAATCATCGGTTATATAGAAGATTAGCGTAGGAGGGGATAAGATGGCGAAAGTATACTGCGTGCAGCTTGAAATATTATTGACTGCTGATGAAAAAGCATTACTTGAGCATTGTGTAAAGGAACACAATCAGAAATATAAAAAATTCGGAGCAACCCGAAACTGGTGGACGTTGGAGAAGGTGCTGCAGTGTTTATTGTCCGATGCAATTTACCAGGCGGTAAAACATCGCAGTGTCCGGGCTGTCTGGCAGAAACTGTCGTGAGCCTGTCCCTGCCTTGTTTACAAATTCACACAGCGGAGGCGCTTTGATGTTTAGCGTCTTCGCCACAAGGAAAAGATCCTTTCTCTTTGTTTATCAAAAAACAAAATAAAAGGATACCAGCAGACCTTAGCCGCAGGGTGGAGTTTGTGGATAAGCTGCTGTTTATGGAATCGTTGGTAACTGGGTGGGGAATGTGTGGGAAAATGGTGGGAAAGATGTTTTTCCTTTTCCATGATTTTTCCATGCATTATCCACGCGGTTATCAATGATGGAATAGCTGTTTATCCATAAAATCCACGCTGTTCCTACGGTGTTGCAAGACGGGGAGAGCGGCCGCTGTCCTGAAGGGTTTAGTGCTGTTCCGGAGGGGTGTCCCGCGGCGCGCGGACGGAGTGTAAGCAGCGAAGCGGGGCGCCCCACCGGGGCGGTGCTAAGCCCTTCAGGGCTTCTGCCGGGCGCGTAAGCGCCCGGCTTAACCCCCGGATTGTAACACGGGGGTACAAATGCGATAGGCGACTCTTAATTACGGGGGCACAAATGCCGGAAATACGGCAAAAACTCCGGTAAAAACCTTAGTTTACATTATGACAACTAAGACACCAAAAGTTGGCATGATGTAAACTATCTGCAAAAACACAAAAAATAACCTGCCTGCATACGGTATTGCGGGGAGTTGCAGGTATTTTGAATTTTGAAAAAAACGAAACGAAAAAGGAATCTTTTAAGGAGGTGGAGAAGATGGCGCAGACAGAAAACAGTGTTACCGCTTATGACGTGGAAGACTGGAAGAACAAAGGCAGAACGCAGATGTCACCGGCAGAGCGTGAAAGCTGGTTAAATGAAGGACAGCTTCTTTTAACTGATTACGCAGAAGGGATCGAACGGGAATGGGAACTGATCAAATTTTATGGACAGCTCCTTGCGGCGGTGGCGGACTGGTGCATCGTCTTTTTAAAAGGCGCACATGGTCCGAAGTGGACGGACGGACAGGAACTTAATTATAAGCGCAGACGGATCGAATACCAGCAGGAAGAGATGATTGCGCACGGCTTTTTCATTCCATCCGAGTTCGCAGATCTGCCGCCGGAGATGGACGTAAATTATATGCGAGGCAGGGAAAATATAAAGAAAAATGCAAAAGCAGCATTAAAACAGATTTTAAAGGATCCGGATTATCAGTTTGTAACGGATCATGAGAGTTTTTTAGGGCGGATCCAGACAGCGTGCATGCGTGTGCGGCCGGATGAAGTGACCGGAAGAGTAAGAAAGCTGCAGGAAGCGATTGAAAACAATGATTTCCCTGGAATGCGGCGATATGCAGATTCCGATCCGGTCATTGCAGCGGCAGCCGTCTGCAGGGCAGAAATGGAACCAGCGTTAGATGATTTGAACCCGTTTTAATTGTGCTGATGCTAGGAAAGGAAAAAAATGGGTTATGTGGTGGGAGCCTTATTTTCAGATGAGGCAGCAACCAAAAACAGCTTAATCATACCGGCTGTTTTGGTGGGTGGAAGAAAGAAAAAACACACAGAAGGGAGGAATGTACATATGGGTGTGAGAGTTGTGATCCCGAACATGTCAAAGACGTTCGGAGCACTGCACTATGCCGGTGAAGGGGAAGCAGTCACCTGGAACATTTGCGGGGAAGACGTAAAAGGAAATTTCTACACGTTCTTTGCAGATGCACTCCGCGGGGAAGTCGTGGAGGCTTTAGTAATCGGCGCGAACGGATCCCAGCCGTTTGAATTTGGTGAAGCGGTCGTTTTGGAAAATCCGAGCATCATTGCGAGAAATCACGAGACGCGGAGTGATGGAATGAACAGCCTGCTTTTAATGGCAGATGGCATTTACCGTGAAGCGGATGTCTGCCTGGAAGATGAACCGGATGATGGCAGCTTAGACGAACTGGTAGAAGAATACCTGATGAAACATGGGTACAGCATTGTAAACCGGGATGAATAAGAAAAGACAGATCAGAAAGACAAGTAAAAACACGTAAACAGTAGGAGGAAAATATCATGGAATTAAAAAATGTATTTATTGATGCAGAGAAATCGTTAGGAAACATCACTTTTGCCGGAGCTGGCAGGGAAAGTCAGCAGCGTATAAATGGCGGCAGACATGCAGTTATATCGAGAACTTACAGTCTCTATTCTGATGTACAGCGCGCGGATAATGTTGAGGTTATCATTCCTGGAAAGGCAGGGGTAAAGCATTTTGAATATGAGGAACCGGTAGTGCTGGTAAATCCCCGTGTGGAAATTGAAGGGTACGCGATCAATAACAAGGGTTATGTGAATTATAAAATTTATGCGGATGATATCATTTCTGTGGATGAGCTGGAAGATGCGGGAGTAAAGCAGTGATCCGGTAAAGGGAATTATGTGCAGCACAGCAAATGAAATAAAAGAGAATGATTCAAAAAGAAAAAAATAAAGAAAAAATAGAAAGATGGAGGAATAAAATATGAGATTTCCAGAGGGATTAGTTGTTGATACAGAGAAAACATTAGGAGAATTAAAGTTTGCGGCATTGCGCAGAGAAAACTACGCGCAGGACGAGGAAGGAAATGTGACCGATGAGATAAAAAAACGTACATATGACCTGAAATGTCAGCGCCAGGGGCACACGATCACAGTCAGTATTCCACCGGAAGCCGGAGAAAAAGCGTTCCCATACAATGCAACGGTAACGCTTGTAAATCCGGTAGTAAGTGCAAGAGCGGATGCGACGTTCGGAGGAAGGGCAACGGCAGACTGGTACATCAATGCGGAGGATATTGTATTGGCAGATGCTGCAGGAAAGCCTGCTGATCAGACAAAAGCTGCCGGAGCAGATGCGCCGAAAACAGCAGATCAGAACAAACCATCTGATAAGACAGCAGATAAGACCGGAACGGATGCGAAAGATGGAGGAAATAAAAAATAAATAACCGGATGGGAGAGTGGAATAGATGAACAGATTTCCAATCTGGAAAGGAAAACGCATCGGGCGTTATGATGACAGGCTGATTTTAAGGTCTGTCATTTTTTTTGCCCTGACCGTTGCAGCATTATCAGTATTTACGATCTGGATGACAGAGAGGAATATCCTGTTTAGGATATTCCTTCTTTTCCTGATCACAGTTTTGTGTCTGCTGGATCTGTTTTATAAATGGAAAAGCGGCAGCATGGTGGATATCCGAAACCGTCAGGCAATGTCGCGGATGCTGCTGGAAAACCGATGGTTTGAGACAGAGCCGTTGCAGCGTTATAGATCAGGCGGCAGAATGGAACGGATCACCTATTTTCCGGCGCTTTATTACAGAAGGAAAAACAGGCATATTTATGTGACAGTTAAGATCACCATGGGAAAATACCAGGATAAATTACTTCATCTGGAAGAGAAGTTGGAAACCGGATTAAATTGTGAACTGGTAAAAAAAGATACAAAGGATATCTGGGTCAGATATGAATTTTTAACAGGAGTGGAAAAGAGCCGGATCGGTATTCAGGATGTAAAAGCAGAAAATGGAGAACTGAATCTGATGCAGCATATCTCATGGAAATATGATAAATTGCCGCACATGTTGATTTCAGGTGATACAGGAAGTGGAAAAACGATCTTTCTTCTGATCGTGATAAAAGCATTGTTAGAATCAGGTGCAGTGCTGCATATCTGTGATCCGAAGAAAGCAGATTTATCTTTCTTATCCAGGATCATGCCGGATGTGCATTACAGTACAGAAAGCATAATGGAATGTGTGGAAACTTTTTATGAAGGAATGGAAGCGCGTTATGATGAAATGCAGGAACATCCGGATTTCCGGATGGGTGCGAATTATGCGAAAGTCGGTTTGACGCCGCATTTTCTGATCTTTGATGAGTATGTGGCTTTTATGGACACTCTTGCAAAAAAAGAATGGGAAGAGGTTATGAAGCTGATCCGGATTATTATCATGAAGGGCAGACAGGCAGGATATTTTATTATTCTTGCGTGTCAGCGTCCGGATGCAAAATATCTCGGAGATGGTGTCCGCGATCAGTTCGGTTTCCGTGTTGCGCTGGGTAGTATGTCTGCAAGCGGGTACACCATGATGTTTGGCAGTATTGATAAACAATTTAAAGAAAAAGATATTGCCGGACGTGGCTATGTAAACACCGGAAACGGTGTTGTAACAGAGTTTTACGCTCCATATGTAGATCCGGGATATGATTTTTTTGCAGAGCTGTCGCGGATCTATGAGAAAAGACAGCAGGAAGGAGAAGCGTGTGATCGAATGTATGAAAACGGCAGCGAAACTGCCGGAGAGGAATGAAGAAAAGACGATTGAAGAAAAAGAAAATAAAAAACAGACGGAACATATTTATATCAGCGGACCGATTACCGGAACATCGGATTATATGGAACGTTTTGAGAAAGCAGAAAAGGAATTAATAGAAAATGGATATTCCGTGATCAATCCGGCGAAAGTCAATGCAATGCTGCCGGAAGATGCGACGTGGGAGGAATATATAAAAGTATCATTGACGCTGCTGTCGATCTGTACCGGGGTGTACATGATGCCGGGCTGGAGGGAGAGCCGTGGTGCAGTGCTTGAGTTTATGCAGGCAAGACGTAATGAAATGCAGATCTATGAGGATATCCCTGGGAGACTGCAGGACTGAATTATAAAATGGGATGGTGGCAGATGTGGAAAAGAACCAGGAGACGTTAAAAGAGATTGAGAAAAAACGCAAAGAACTGGGATTATCCCAGGTAGAACTTGCAAAACGCATTGGTTTTTCAAGAGGCTATTATAACATGCTGATACACGGGAAAAAGCCGGTCAGTGACAAGCTGGCTGACCAGCTGCAAAATGTGCTTCAGGAATACCGGAAAGAAAAAGAAAGCGGCTATAGAATGCAGACAGAAGATCTGGAGGAAGGTTTTAAATCAGCGGATGATGTATGGAATATTAAAGAAGCAGGAGAGATGACAGACGAGTATATAGAAGAAAATGAAGATTCCATTGCATTTGATCCGGTGGAATGGATTACGAACCTGGAAGCCAGACGAAAAAGCTACGGCGTATCACAAAATGAATATGTTGAAACAGCAGGAATCAGCAGGGGGTATTACGGTATGCTGCTGATTGGAAAGAAGCGGGCAACAAAAAAGCTGTTAGAACATTTGGAAATGGTCCTTGAGATATTTAATCCGGATAAAGAAATGGAAATTTTATTTGACTATGTCCGGATCCGTTTCGCAACCACAGATGAAAGACGCGTGATCGAGGATGTCATGAACATCCGGATGCAGTACATGATCGAGGAAGCGCACAGCTTTTACGGTTACGGACGCCAGTATATCTACGGAGATATCACAGTCATGGTATCGCCGGAACATGAAAAAGGGATCCTGCTTGAACTAAAGGGCAAGGGGTGCAGACAGTTCGAAGCGTTTCTTAAGGTGCAGAAACGTACCTGGTATGATTTCTTCCGGACGGCAAGAGAAATGGGGGCGGTGTTTAAACGGATTGATATTGCGATCAACGACCGTGCCGGGATTTTAAATATCCCGGAACTTGCAGAAAAATGCCGTCGGGATGAATGCATCACGATTTTTCACAGTTTTAAGGATTACCAGTCCGGGGAGCTGATAAGGAACCGGGAAGAAGATGCGGCAAACATGGGAAATACATTGTACCTGGGATCTTTAAAAAGTGAAATTTACTTCTGTATTTATGAAAAGGACTATGAACAGTATGTAAAAAACGGCACGCCGCTGGATGAGGCGGAAACGAAAAACCGTTTTGAAATACGGTTAAAAGATGAGCGTGCGGAGGTGGCGGTGGATGATCTTTTGGAGATGGAAGATGTAGCCTGTACTGCCTATTCTATCATCAATCATTATGTAAGGTTTGTAGATGCAGATCCGGAGCAGGAGCGCAGAAACTGGCCGCTAAATGAGCGCTGGGTGTGGTTTTTAAACGGACAATACCGGAGCGTTAAGCTGACGACAAAACCGGAAGAGTACACACTTGACCGGACACTCCTCTGGCTTACAAGACAGGTCGCACCGTCCCTTAAAATGGTACAGAAGCTGGATGATCTCAGAGGCACGCGCCTGGCGAAGGATATGATCGAGGAAGCCAATCTGTCCCCGCATCATAAAAAAATCTTAAAACAACAGCAGGCGGCACTGGACGATGTTGTCACAGCAAGGCAGAAAGGAAGAAAATGGATTGATGATCTTAAGCAGGAATACATGGAATCCTGAAATTGCGGCGTCGCAATTTTTAAAGCGCAAAGCTGGATGTGTTATGGAACATGCGCCATAAAGAAGAAATAAAAAGAAAAAAGAAAAAATGTAACAGTAAACAGACGGCAGAAGCTGTCTTTTTTTATGCGCAAAATGCGCGGAAAGGAAAGAGAAAGATGAATTTTGGACAGGGAATTTATACGTGGCTCATGACGAATATACAGCCTCTGGTTTTAGGAGGGATTATTATCGTTGGTCTTGTGCTTTTATTTAAACACAAGATTGCGGAGCTGATTGTTTTTGCAATTATCGCGGTCATAGCGGTTGGTTTTGTCTTTAATCCCTCTGGGACAAAAGACACGATGTTAAAGATCTATAATGGCACGATCATTGAGGGCGGTGCTCCAGATGATGGAGGGGAATGATCCCTGATAAAAAAATAAGGTGCGGGGCGGGATGCCCTGTGCCTTGGATAAATGAAAAGGATGAAGAAAACCGCCGGACAGGCAGAAAGGAAAGAAAGGGAAGAAATGAAACAGGTAAAGTCATATACAAGCATCTGGAATGTTGAAAAAGTGATACATGCGGTCGGGGATGTTAATCTGCCGTTTCCGGCGACGATAACACAGATCGGGTATTTTACCGGAACGGCAGTTGTATGTCTTATGATTCACAACCTGCCGCCATTTGTGTATATAAAAAGTTTCGTTGTATGGGCTGCGATATGCGTAGGAAATGCGTATCTGATGTCAAAAAAGAGCTTTGATGGCAAAAATCCGTACCGATTTTTATGCGCGGCGTTTAATTATCTGATACGCCCAAAAGAGACTTATGCAGGAAAACGTGTGGTGTATCGTAAAAAGACGGTAAATGAATATATTACCGCAGTGAGGAGGGATATATATGTTCCCGATTAAGTACATCGAAAACAATATGATCTTAAACCAGCAGGGAGAATGGTGGGCGTATTATGAACTGATCCCGTACAACTATGCTTTTTTATCTCCGGATGAAAAGATGGCAGTACATGAACGGTTCCGTCAGATCATGACGGTAAACAGGGAAGGCAAGATGCATGCGCTCTGCATTGCATCTGAAACATCCGTAAGGGACAGGCAGGAACGCTGCAAGAGACACTTAAAGGGGGATCTTAAAGAAACAGCAGAAAAAGTGATCGACATCCAGACAGAAGGGCTGATCACTTCTATGGGTGGAATAGAAAATGAAGTTACCTACCGTTTCTTTTTAGGTTTTAAGCTGATCAAGGGAGAAGAGGAAGTTAGTGTAAAGAAGGTCAAGGAAGATATTTTAGCCGTATTTACAGACTTTATAAACAGTGTCAACCATAATCTGATGGGTGATTTTGTCAGCATAAACAGTGCAGAGATCGAGCGGTATGCAAAACTGGAAGACTTTTTAAGACAGCGTGTAAAAGGGAAGTTTTCCCTAAAGCGCCTGGAAAAGAAAGACATTGGCTACATTGTAGAGCATATCTATGGACAACAGAAAACGCCGTATTATAAATATGAGTATTCATTTCCAAAAGAAAAGCTGGAGAAAAAAACGTTAGTCCGCAAGTACGACATTCTCCGCCTGACGCGCTGTGTGCTGCAGGAGCATCAGAAACATATCCGGATGATAAGGGAAGAGGGGGAAAGCTATGCTGCATACCTGACGATCAATGCTTTAATCGGGGAACTGGAGTTTCCATCGTCGGAGATCTTTTATTATGAGCAGGAGCGTTTCCGTTTTCCGGTAGACGTCAGTATGAACGTTGAGATCATGCCGAACAGAAGTGCATTGACAACGGTCAGAAATAAGAAAAAGGAATTAAATGACTTAGATGAGCATGCGTATGAGGCTGGTGCCGATACGGATAATTCCGTGGTAGAGGCACTGGTGGATGTGGACGAGCTGGAAAAGGACTTAGGCAGAACAAAAGAATCCATGTACAAATTAAGCTACGTTGTCCGGATTGCTGCAGAAAGCGAAGAGGAGCTGGAACGTCGTATCGCAGAGGTCAGGGATTATTACGAGAATGATTTTAACATTAAACTGGTACGCCCGTTTGGTGATATGATCGGATTCCATGAAGAATTTATTCCTTCTGGATCAAGATATGAAAATGATTATATCCAGTATGTAAAAGCAGATTTTCTGGCAGGACTTGGATTTGGTGCGGCACGTATCTTAGGCGATCCGGATGGAAGTTATATCGGGTATGACACAGAAACCGGAAACAATATTTATATAGATCCGTCTCTTGCATGTCAGAACGTAGCCGGCAGTGTTACAAATGCCCTTGCTGTGGCATTTACCGGAACGCTTGGCGGTGGTAAATCAATGTTTGCAAATAACATCATTTACCAGGAAGTTTTACATGGCGCAAGGGCGCTGATCCTTGATCCGAAGTCGGAACGCGGGAAATGGAAAGAAATGCTTCCGGAACTTTCGGATGAAATTAACATTATCAACCTGACCAGTGATGAGGGCAATAAAGGAATGCTTGATCCGTATGTGATCATGCAGAATAAGAAAGATGCAGACAGCCTGGCGATGGATATCCTGACATTTTTGACTGGTGTCAGTATTAAAGATGGAAAACGTTTCCCGCTTTTACGTGATGCGGTAAAGGCAGTTACAAAAAGATCGGATAGCGGACTTTTATATGTGATCGATGAATTAAATGAGATGGAGGATGAAGAAGCGCATCTGCTTGCAAGCCACATAGCAGCGTTTACCGATTATGATTTTGCGGGATTGCTGTTTTCAGATGGAAAAGTGACGCGTAAGATCAGTGCAGATAAGGCTTTAAACATTTTGCAGGTGCAGGATCTGATGCTGCCGGATTCTGAAAAAAATGTGGAGGAATATACCAGTATCGAATATTTAAGTATTGCGGTTATGATCGCGATCGGAACTTTTGCATTGGATTTTATTTATTCAGACAGGAAAATTTATAAAATCGTTGCTTTAGATGAGGCATGGAGTCTCCTGCAGGTAGCACAGGGAGCAGCTTTATCGAATAAACTTGTACGTGCCGGACGTTCCATGCAGTCCGGTGTGTTTTTTATCACGCAGAGTTCTTCCGATCTTCTGGACGAAAAAATCAAAAACAATATCGGTTTGAAGTTCGCTTTTCATTCCACAGATAAGACGGAGATCCGGAATACATTAAGATTCTTTGGGCTGGATCCGGATGATGAAGAAAACCAGAATGCGATCATGGCATTAGAAACTGGGGAATGTCTGATGCAGGACATTTACGGTCGTGTTGGAAAAGTACATACACAGATATTGTTACAACATGTATTTGACGCATTTGATACCAGACCTCCAAGAAGGGAGGAAGTTTCATGAGAAAGAAATGGGGAATGAAAACAAAAAGACTGCAAAAGCCGCGCAAACAGATCCTGTCAGCATTTCTTGTATGCATGCTTCTGACAGGATTATTTTTATCGGCTGCCAATATGGAGGTAGCTGCAGCTTCCGGGCTGGTTGATGAGACGATTGATGCCGGAAACCTGTATAGTCAGTACCGGTGGGATAATTATCAGATCGATTTCTATGTGGACACTTCCTGGGACTGGCTTCCCTGGAATTGGATGGACAGGATAGATAATAAGATTTCATCCGTTTTTTATGGAATCAGTGACGGAATCTGGCTGATCAGTGTATTGCTGAGCAGCGGAACGGGATATATTGTGCAGCAGACGTATTCGCTTGATTTTATCGGTGATATGGCAGACGACATCGGAAAGAACATTCAGATCCTGGCGGGCATGAATACCGGATCGAAGAAATTCAATGCGGATGGTTTTTATACCTGGCTGTTACTGTTTATCGTATTGATCGTGGGCGGCTACATGGCATATGCCGGGCTGATCAAAAGAAAAACCACAGAGGCAGTCAGCGCAGCGGTAAATATGCTTGTGATCTTTCTTTTAACTGCCGCGTTTATTGCTTATGCGCCGCAGTACATTAAAAATATCAATGATTTTTCCGCGGATTTAAGCAATGGTGTCCTGGAGCTTGGGGCAAAACTTGTCATGCCGGGAAATGATGAGATGGGAGTAAAAGCAACAGACAAGATCCGGAATAACCTGTTTGCAATTCAGGTCTATAAACCATGGCTGCTTTTGCAGTTTGGTACGACGGATGAAACTGCAATCGAATCAGAGCGTATTGCAGCGGGAGTTGATGGAGATCGTATTAAATCAATTTTATCTGTCAGTCCTGTAACGAATTTCGGAGAAGACCGTCAGACTGCAGTAAAGACAGATATTGAAACTTATAAAAATGTAAATATGACTGTGACGAATGTAGCAGGCAGATTTGGAACAGTTATTTTAATAGGTTTTTTGAATCTGATCATCAGTATTTTTGTGGTCATAATGTGTGGGCTGGTTATATTTACCCAGCTTTTGTTTATCATATTTGCGTTGTATCTGCCGCTGAATTTTATTTTATCCATGCTGCCGACTTATAACGGATTGTTGAAAAAGGCGGTGTTAAAACTGTTCAATACGATTTTAATGCGCGCAGGATTAACACTTCTCATTACGATTGCGTTTTCTCTATCTGCAATGATCTATTCCATGTCGGGCGATTATCCGTTTTTAATGGTTGCATTTTTACAGATCGTTGTTTTCGTCGGAACATATTTGAAGATGGATGAAATTTTATCTATGGTTGCGTTAGGAGATGGCGGCAGCAATAAGCGTGGTCGTTTCTTAAAGAGCATGGGAAGATATATGGTTATGAGAAAATTGTTTGGACGAAGGTATTATTCTGGCGGCAGACGTGCTGCAGTAAGCAGAAGTGCAGGAAATGGAACTGGCGGCGGTACAGGTGGAAATGCTGGAAGCAGTTCTGGAAATGAACCGGCGCCTTCAGGTGAAAGCAATTCACAGAGGGCATCATCACATACAAATAATAGTGGCAGTAAGCCTGTAAGAGAACCAGTCCGGGCAAATGAAAATGTGAATGGGACGGAAAACAATGGAGCGTCTGAAAATGAAAGAACGACAGTATCTTACGGCAGTAAAACACAGTCTGCAGGTACAAAAGCCGGAAAACGTGTCGGTATGGTTATGGATTCCGGAAAACGCTTAAAAGACCGCATGAGCCTGGTAAAGGAAAATGTAAAGAATACACCGACTGAAATAAAATATCAGGCAGGATTGCATCGGAAAGCAATAGATCAGAACGTAAAAGACTTTAAAGAGAGCATAGTCGGAGAACGAAACAGAAGAGAAACGGGACGTCTGCAGGAACGAAACCGGATTCAGACAGATGCAGGAAGGAAACGCCGTGAAATGTATCTTGCGAAGCGAAGAAATGAAACTGCGCTAAAACGTTATGATGGAATTAACATCCACCAACGGATTCCGGTAAATGGAAAAGAACTGGATAAATACCGTGGTGTGGATGGTTTAAACCGCAGTGCGAAGGCAGGAAAAAGCTTTATTGACAGCAGGGGGCAGGTGCGGAAAGCATCAGATGAAAAATTACAGAACATGGCAGGAAGTGAAGAACGGATTAGGAAAAATGACCAGAAGGCAGAGCGAATAGGAACACCGTTAGAGGACATCCGTTACAAACAGAGCATAACCCGTCTTCCGTATTCAGATAAGGACGTGAGAAAAGAACTTGGAACTTATGGAACGATGTTAAACAGTACGGATCAGGAAAAATTTAGGAAAGACCTGCATCAGCAGAGAAATGAAGATCATGGGCTGCAGGAGAGAAATGGTGGACAAAGTGTAAGAGAAACGGAAACAGGAACAGAGTCTGTACCTGGCAGAACCATTATAAGGTCTGGCGGAAATGCAAAAGACTTAAGAAGTGATGTTTTAGCAGAGCGAAGGAGCGCAGGACATGCAGAACCGCATGCAAAAAAGATAATAGGATTGAAAAAGGATGATCGGAGGACAGACAGGAGGAAATAAAAAGAGATGAAACGTGTAAAACGGATCATAGGTACGTTATGTATTTTGTTTCCTGTTTTTCTGTTTTTGATTTGCGGCGTGATGCTGATCGGAATATCCGATGATGGTGAAGACGGGGATCCGGCGCATGCATCCGGTCTTGGTTTGTCTGACAAAGTAAGGGAATATGCAGCCTTTGTCGGGGATACGGCAGCGGAATACAATATACATGAGTATGAAAAGTATCTGCTTGCCATCATGATGGTTGAGACTGGAGGAGAAGGGAATGATCCGATGCAGTCACTTGGAAACAGTGGACTGACAGAGGAAGAGAAAACTCCTTCGGAATCCATCAAAGCTGCAGTTGCGTATTTTGCCATGTTGCTGCAGAAAGCGGACACGTTAGGTTGTGATCTTGATGCAGTGATACAGGCATACAATTACGGAGCAGGATATATAGATTATGTGTCGGCCAGGGGAAAAACTCATACATTCCAGTTATCATGTGATTTTGCAAGCAGTAAATGCGGTGGCAGGAAAGTAAAGTATGATAATCCGGTTGCAATCGCACAAAATGGCGGCTGGAGGTATGAATACGGGAACATGTTTTATGTGTATCTCGTGAAACAGTACTTAGAATCAGAGCCGTTACCGGCAGATACAGCAAATGCAGTCCTTGCGGAAGCTTATAAATATGAAGGATGGAAATATGTCTGGGGTGGCTCAAGTCCACAGACATCCTTTGACTGTTCCGGATTAACACAATGGTGTTTTGGACAGGCTGGAATATCGCTCCCGAGGACAGCGCAGGAACAGTATGAAGCCGTGCAGCACCTGGAGCTGGAGGAAGCACAGCCGGGGGATCTGGTCTTTTTTACAAAAACGTACAAAACAGACAATTACATCACGCATGTCGGAATTTATGCCGGAAACGGCAGAATGTTCCATGCTGGAAACCCGATCGGTTTTGCGGACTTAAATACAAGCTTCTGGAAAGAGCACTTTGTATGTATTGGAAGGGTCAGTACACCGTCGCAGTAAATGCGACGTCGCAACAGCAGAAAGGAAAAGAAGACAGGGAGAGCGGAAATAGGAAGGAGATATTCTAATATGAAGAAAGAACAGATAAAAGTGATGATTAGTAAAGTAAAAAATAAGATCTGGCTGTTTTTAAAAAAGATATATGCAAAACTGCCGGAAAAAGTGAAAGTACATATCAGGAAGTTAAAACCAAAAGAAAAGATAAAAGGTGAGTATAGAGGCAGTGATCAGGCAGAAGAGATGCCGGTTTTAAAGGTATCTCCAAACAGGAACTGGATTCGGTTGTTCTGGGTTTTGTTAGTGATCAGCATTATCTTAGGAATTTATAATAATTTCACATCAGTTGATACGGTCACAGTTGAAAAAGAAACTGTGATCGAGGAGAAATTGAAAGATACAAATGCCCTGGAGAGTTATGTAAAAGGTTTCGCAGGTGTATATCATGCCTGGGAAAATACAGACCGGGAGATCAGCAAGAGAGAAAAAGCACTGGAAAAGTATCTTCCGGAAACACTGCAGCTTATGGATCATGGAATGATAACGACAGACTGCCCGACTGCAGTAGAGGTTGAATCCGTAGATATCTGGTCTGTGAAGGATCTTACGGATACAGAGTACGAAGTAACGTATTGTGTAAAGCAGCGGATATCGGAAGGTGAACAGACCGCGGATCAGAGCAATGTGTATCAGATAGCAGTGCACAGAGACGAAAATGGGAAAATGCTGGTTGTAAAAAACCCGACAGCATATGCACTGCCGGGAAAATCTTCTTATGAAGTAAAAGCGAAAGAAACAGACGGGAGCATAGATTTAAAAACCCAGACACAGATCGAAGATTTTTTGAATACGTTTTTCAAGCTGTATCCCCAGGCATCGGCGAAGGAGCTTGTCTATTATGTAAAGGATGGTGTCCTTCCGGCAATCGGAAAGAATTATGTATATGATGGACTGGCAGGAAAAGCCTACTATATGGAAGGTGATCAGACGAAAGCAGAAGTTTATGTAAAATACCTCGACCAGGATCTAAAGATTACGCAGGTCATGCAGTATAAGCTGACGCTGGAGAAGGGGGATAACTGGAAGATCGTGAATGCAGAGTGAAATAAAATGAACAGAACAAAGGCTTCATTTCAGTGTGATGCTGGGATGAGGTCTTTTTTAGTGTTAAAAATTAGTGTTTAAAAGGATAAAAAGAGTTGTCATGAGTTATTACTTGATATATGGTATACATGTGATATACAAAAATATATGGAAAGTAGCTGTTTTTAAGGGATTTGAGATTAACATTTTCATAACTAAACTCCTCGGAGGAACCCCGGAACAGTGATGTTACCGGGGTTTCTTCATTTATGGGATTAGATTATCAAAAGGTGGATTTCATTTTTGGATAATCGAATCATATGATGTTGGGGTCAGATAGTGCATTTAAACATCTTGATTGACAAATTGCACAAAGCCGTGTCTGTTTTGTTCCGTTGTACGAAAATAAGAAAATCTAAGCCTGCCTGAGTCAGGTTTTCTCAGAGTGACGTGAACGGCAACAACGAGTCCTCCATGACTCGATGCTGCCTTGTTCTGCCA
>ENA-OZZG01000369-OZZG01000369.1-human-gut-metagenome-genome-assembly--contig:-NODE-369-length-17893-cov-7.836585_pt1 | contig 17893 bp, 20 predicted proteins | sample MGYA00243645_ERZ654147 | MGnify/ENA primary metagenome ERZ654147 (study PRJEB26926, sample SAMN06165256) | human gut metagenome | biome: ENVO:00009003; feature: ENVO:2100002; material: ENVO:00002003... | reverse complement strand
CAGGAATATTTTTATAGAGCAAAGGATGACAGTGGAAGTTCAAAAATTACAAGGGTTAATAATGAAGAACATCATTACCGAATGGTTGAAATAACTAATAAGGAAACTGGGAATTATGATGTTATGATGATTAGTACAGGAGATTCATTTACTATGTTTCCTGATATGGTTAAGAACCAATATGAGAAGTATCTTAATTCAAAATAAAATATTTCGATTAATGGAAGGTTGAAATACACCTTCTTTTTTTATATCCATTTTTAAGGAGATGGTTTCAAAAAGCATACATAAATACTGGGACGTTCCGTAAAAGGATGTCCATACATTTCGGGACTGTTTAGCAGTCCTTTTTTTGTAGTTTCAAAAAGTGTACATTTTAGGACTAAGGAAGGAGCAAATAATCATGAAGAGATATGGTTATCACAGAACAAGTACAAGAGAACAGCATTTAGACAGAGGTATCAAGGAGATTACAGCTTATTGTGAGCAGAACAATCTGGAGCTAGAAAAGATTTTTACTGACCAGCAGACAGGAAAGAATTTTAATCGTCCAAGATATCAGGTATTGAAAGAGGATGTATTAAGAGCAGGTGATGTGTGTATTTGACAGGCAGGGCAAGACAGAGCTGATGGAGGACATCAGACGGGTAATGCCGCACATAAAGGACAGCGATATGGAGGAGCTTGCAGAGCAGGTGTTAGGAAAGCTCCAGAACATGAGCGATGAGGAATTTGCCGGGGTGGTATTGGAACCGGCAGAGGAAATATCGTAAGTGGTGCTGGTATTATTCGACACGAAATGATATAATATTTTCAGTCAGATTAGAGCAAGTAGGGATAGTCTTGCGGTTGTCCTTTCTGGAGACGGAAAGGAGGTCGGTATGGATACTTTAGAAGTGCTTACGCTTTTATTGGTTGTATTTGCAGCCTTGACATACATAGACAATAAACATAACCGCAAATAAACGGAAAGGCTATCCTCTACTCGCAATAGAGGATAGCCTGTAATCTGTTAATAAACTTAACGCTTTATAAGTTTCCGATTGTGCAACCGTTGGACACGCTAATATCCTTCGGTTTCTAACCTGATTATAAACCACTATTGCAGATTTTGCAAGAGGTTTAGGGAATAGGGGTGTCTTGCGCACCTCTATTGCTTTCTTTTTATGAAAATTATGGTTTTAAACGATTTGCTACTTTTTCTTTTATTAGGGCAGTCCATTGTGGGCTGCCTTTTGTCATGCAAAAATGGAGGTAATCTATGGCAGATAATCAAACAGAGAAACAAAAAGTACAGGAACTTACAGACAACTTTTAAAGGAATGGAGAAGAGCTTGGACAGAGAAAGTGAACGAAAAATTCCGGGAATGTCACATGGCAGCAAGAATTGATCACCGCTCTTACAAAGAGCAGGGAATTGATCTGATTCCGACGATCCATGAAGGGTATGAAGTCCGGGCAATGGAGAAAAAGGGAATTAAAACTGTGATTGGGGAACTGAACCGAGCTATCCGGCAGTTCAACCAGATGTTTATTTCTCTGAAAGAATCCATTCAGTGGATGAAGACAGCGTATGAGGAAATGAAGGACGAACTGGATCGCAGGCAGAATCCGACACTTTTGGAAAGCTTGCAAGATTATTATGATAAGAAAACGCAGGGCAGACCATTGCTCCCAAATTTCTATGCGGAGATGAAACGGAGAGGGAAGAATCTCTCCAACTTACAAGAGTTTGCAAAATCCATCAATTATCTTCAGACCCATAAGATAGAGACAATGGAAGATATCGAACCATTCAATGTAATTTATAAGACTGCGGAGGATGGCATGGGCGATACCATTTTTCAAGTATCAGGAGTAAGTAAAGGTAGATTGACAGAAAATATAGAAAAGCGTATTATAATAACAAGAGGTGGGATTTCCCACACAAATGCTTGCGTAGGAGGTGTTGATAATGGAAGCAATAAAAGATTATGTTGCCCATCTGGATAACAAAAAAAGAATTACTCTCAGAGGAGCTGCTTATCAGTATTATAATGTCAAAGAATACGGAAATGGCTGCATTATTCTGGAACCTCGGGAACTGGCAGTGCCAGAGAGCATTTCAGCCAGAACTCTGGCAGATATGGATCGTGCAGTAAGTAACTTTAAGAGAGGCGATGTTTCCCCGGCTATTGACCTGTCAGATTTTTAAAAGGAATAAGAGATGAATTTTAATATACGAATGGGAATTCCTGAAATGCAGGAACTTTGGTTAGATCTGCAGGAGAAATATCGTTCCGGTAATATAAAAAAGAAGGAAGAACAGTTGTATAAAAAATGGGGAAAGGCTTTAAAGCTGTTGTCGGCTGATCCGGGTTATCCGAGTCTTCAAACCCATGAAATAGAGCCATTATCCAGACGTTATGGAATGAAAGTGAGGCAATCATATCTGGAAAATAAAACCAGTGGCGCAATGAGGATGTACTGGGTTTATGGACCAGACCAGAAAGATAATACAACAATGTGTCTTTCATCATAAAACGGAATCCCAGACAGGAAAGTAAAGAAGAATGGCTGGGATCCGTCAGGGAATGCTGCCAGAATATCCAGCATCCACGTGATGGGAAAGCTGTTTATATCGGACAGACCTTCCGGGATGTGACATATTCCCTTTCTGATAACGAGGAGAAAACTGTCGGAATACGCACAATTTATGAGATCATGGAAAGAACCATTGACCGATATGGGCAGCATTTTCAAAATTTAGTGTACGATAACAAATATGGCAAACATTTCCTGTGTGCCTTTTCATTTTGAAACAAGGTTCACGGATTCAGGTAGATGTAATAGATGCGCAAGAGCAATTACATAATATGCACTAAAAAGGAACCTGCATAAAAACAGATTCCTTAAATGAGGGAAAATCCCTGTCGAAGAATGGAAGTCCAGTTACTTTTCTGATAGAGAAATCGGACTATGATTACAGTCTGCTTTTCTTCATCAATCGTATAAAAGGCAAGGTAATTATTGATTATCGCAAAACGAATGCCCCAGCTTGCCAGTACCGGATCATCTACCAGACAAAACTTCTGTGGCAGGTCGGCTAGTGAGCCTATCTGTTCAGTCGCAGCATCTAACAGATTATCTGCAGCATCGGGATTTCTGAGGGTAAATTGGATGTAATCCGCAGCACGCATAATATCGTGTTCTGCGGTGGAAGTGATATGAACCTGATAGCTCATCGGTTGCGGCGGCTCCTGATATCAGCCATAGCTTCGGAAAATGGTCTGGTGTTGCCTGTGGCAATATCGTCCATTCCTTCCTTGATCTGGCTGTAAAGTTCAAAGCGGCTGGTCAGTTCTTCGTAGGTTTCAATGCTCATGACGGCAAGGTCGCCTTTTCCATTCTTTGTGATGAAAACTGGTTCAGGATAATTATGACAAAATGTAGAAATTTCATTGTAATTATTCCTTAAATCAGCACTTGATTTGATTGCTGGCATAAAAACACCTCCTCATTCCATAACAAAATTATACACAAATTTTGTTATGGAGTCAATGGATATACCATTAGTGTTAGCAGGATAAACACAACTATTCATATGTATCTGACCGTGAGGTCGGGAACAGACTCGTTGGGTGATGTTCCCGGTGGGCTTTCACTGCTGCATACATAGCGGATCTATACTGTCCTTCATATTGTTCCAAAGTTCATGTACCACTTAAAGGCAGGAAATAAGATTTCATGATGGAAACGCAGGAGGACAGGCAATGGGAAGTTATTTGGTGATTATTGCTGTGCTGATTATCTTTTTCTGCATCAGGAGAAGAAGGCGAACAGCAGCGGTTGCGTGGCAGATACTAAATCGATGTATCGCATTTTTATCGTGGAAGATGATGAAATCATTGCAAGAACAGTAAAAAGCCATCTGGAAACGATGTCGGACGAATTGAGAAAGAGTACGATATTCCATTAGAAGAAGATTTAAGAAAGAATTTTTTGAGAATCTGATGATGGACCGGTTACGAAAGTTTTACAAACTTTTACTTACGGGAGTGGAGAGGATAAAAATCGGACATACTAACAAAAAATATGGAGGTATGTCATGAAACCCAAAAATTATACGGATAAATCAGCGATGCTTGTAGGAACGGATGCAGATCCGGTTACCGCAGGACCAAAACATTTTGCGGAGAACACACCGGAACAGGAAAAAGAAAATGCCGCAATCCGGCAGAGCAGTATGTACAACGACAAAAACCGCGCACGCATAGATAACAATCAGTTTTTTGAAACAAGAAGTAATCCTTTGAGCAGCAAGGGGAATTGAGGATTTGCTTGACAAAGGTTCTGTCCGAACATCATAATGAATGATAGAGATATCATGTAAAACAGGACGGAGCATAGTATGAATCAGATTTGCAGGGACATTTTCCGGGCGATTCATGAGGGAAAGTGGCTGAAAATCGAATATCGGAACAAAGCGGATCAGATTACAAAATACTGGATTGGAATCCGTGATTTTGATCCGGCAAAACGTACCCTCAAAGTAGATGGTCTGCACCTCGGAATGTATACACTGGGGGAATATGACAAAATTTTTGTGGATTCCATTCTGTCCACGGAAGTCCTTGAAGGAACGTACTGTCCGGAAAACAGGCAGCTGATCGAAGATATCGAGATGCATCCGGAGCGTTATAAAACTATTTTTTCCAGCTCTGCAAATCTGAAAATACTAAATTATCTGGAACTGTGTAACCGCATGGATACGACACCTTACATCACCGATTATGATCTGATCCATTATATCGATGGGGATCGTGTGAAAAACGGACGGTATGCACTTAACGATCAGCAGTTTCAGGAGGTCGTGTCAAATTTCCAGTATTCCCTGTCTCACGAAAAGAAAAAGAGCACCAATTTAAGAATTAAGAAACTGGCACTCAATGTATTGAGTATTCACACGGCGAAGGGGCTATATGTTCTGGCATACCGGAACCTGAACCTTGATGTGAAAAACAGAGTGTTTCAGCCGGATGAAGATATCACAGTCTGCACACAGTTTGGCATTGACGGACAGACAGAAAATGCGCGTAAATTTCTGGATGCGGACGAGTACGAACTGCTGGAAGATTTTGAAAACAATCTGGAAAAAATCAAAGATGCGATTACCGGTCATGGCGGGCAAAAGCCGGTCGTAGATGATATGCCGTATGTGCTGGGGCTTGGGATGGATGTAGTGCTGAATCTGCATGACGAGTACAAAGCCATACTTGATATGTTTGAAAAGCAGCAGGTTACTTATCCAGTCAAAGCCTTCTTCGGGGAATTGTTAGAACGGCCGCGCCGCACCAAGGCGTATCCGATTGCACTGATCAATCAGAACATCAATCTGGATCAGCTGCTGGCGATCAACAACGCCATGAAATATCCGCTTGCCTACATACAGGGGCCACCGGGCACGGGAAAAACAAATACGATTATTAACACGATAGTAACGGCGTTTTTTAACAATACGACCGTTTTATTTGCGTCCTACAATAACGTTCCAATCGACAATGTATTTGAAAAACTGACGCATCTTGAGTACCATGGACAGACCATTCCGTTTCCGGTACTGCGGCTTGGAAATATAGACAAAGTTAAAGCTGCAATCAGCTACATCAACCGCCTGCGCAATCAGGTGCAGACCGTAAAAATATTTACGTCCACGCTCGATAAGCGCAAGGATGACCGGGTTGACCGTGCAAAACGTCTTTCTGCGAGACTGAAAGAGTATGAGGAAATTCTGGATTTAAAGGAGCGGAAAGAGACACTTTCGCATCTCATGGAATACCAGGAACATATTAAAAATGCCATGAATCTGCTCCCGTTTCAGATGGACCTGCAGGGATACCAGATGCAGAGGCTCGATCAGAGAATCCACCAGATTGGCGAAATTTCCGATTCGGATGCCCTGCAGCTTCTCGACCGCAACGAAGAAGAATTTTATCAGTATTTATTTTATACGTCTGCGCGTTATATCAAGACACTTGAGGAGCCAAAATATCAGGAACTGCGGGAGATTTTAGATTCCGGTGAAAATCCGGCGGCACAGGCGCTTGCATTCAACAAATACATGCAGAAATCCGAAAATGTAAAGAAGCTGCAGCGTGTTTTTCCAATCATTATCACTACCTGCATATCGGCACATAAGATCGGGGAACCGGAGCCGTTGTTTGACATGACTATTATGGACGAGGCCAGCCAGTGTAACGTTGCGATCTCTCTTGTCCCGATTATCCGTGGAGAGAAACTGATGCTTGTGGGAGATCCGCAGCAGCTGAATCCGGTTATTCTGCTCGGAGAACTGACCAACCGCAAGCTGCGACGGCGGTATCATGTGGCAGAGGAATATGATTACAGAAAGAATTCGGTTTACAAAACGTATCTGGCATGTGATGCGGTGAGTGATGAAGTGCTTTTGCGCAGCCATTACCGCTGCAACAGAGAGATTATTGGATTTAACAATAAAAAATATTACAATTCCAAATTGCAGATCTGTTCAAAAAGCAAAGAGCCGGAGCCGCTTGTCTATGTAGATGTAAAAAGCGATCGTGCCGAGATCAAAAATACATCTCCGGCGGAAGCAGACGAGGTCATTGCATACGCGAAGCAGAACACGGACAAAAGTATCGCGGTGATCACACCGTTTGTAAACCAGCGGGCACTGATCGAGCAGGCGATCAAAGAAAACCACCTCGAAAATTTAGTCTGTGGAACGGTGCATGCTTTTCAGGGAGATGAAAAGGATGTGGTGCTTTTTTCCACGGCACTGTCCTACCGCACCAATGCTGGTACCTATCAGTGGCTGAAAAACAATAAGGAACTGATCAATGTTGCAACCTCACGGGCGAAAGACAAACTTGTTCTGCTCGCAGACAGCAAAGAACTGGAGCGTCTGCATGCAGGACAGGCAGACGATGATCTTTATGAACTTGCGCAGTACATCAAAACCAACGGGAAGTCAGAGATCACGGAAAAACATATCAGTTCCCGTGCACTTGGCATCCAGCCGTTTTCTACTGCTACCGAAAATGCATTTCTTGAAAACCTGACGCATGCGCTCGAAAATATCTGGCTTTCCCAGAGTAAGTATGTGATTCACAAAGAAGTTGCCATATCGCAGGTGTTTCAGGACAACATGACATATGATGATCTGTTTTATATGGGGCGATTTGATTTTGTCGTGTACGAAAAGCAGGGAAAAAAGGAACTGCCGGTTCTGGCAATCGAACTTGACGGGAAAGAGCATTTTGAGGATGCGGTGGTGCAGGAGCGCGACCGGAAGAAAAATGCCATCTGTCAGGCACACAATATGGAGATTATACGGGTGGAGAATTCTTATGCCAGAAGGTATAATCATATTAAGGGAATTCTGATGGATTATTTTTCGAGGGTGCATTAAAAGAAAAATGCATTTTTTGTTATGAAAATATAGCAAATCCCAAAAATCAGTGCTAAAATATACACAATTCATCCGTGCAGAAATGCGGCCTTCGGGCTTTCACATGACACTTTTTTCGATAGCGTAGGCTTAGCGGTGTTATCATGTTGAAGCGGATGAATTTTTATGTTTACAGAAAAGGGAAACGTGTCAGTAAGGAGAAACTGGTGAAAAAACAAAAAGGAATGATCATTACTGCGGCCGTGTTACTTGCAGCCGCCGCAGTCGTAACCGGAAGCCGTCTGATCCGGCATCCGGAAAAATCAAGCACAAAAAAGTCTGAGGTTGCGGATCAGGAGAACAGTGAAAAAGAACAGGATCACAGGACTTCAGGGACAGAACTGAGTGAGAAAAAACAAAACATGAACGAACCGGATCATACGCAGAAAGAACAAAGTGTTGAAAATGCGGACCGTACCGGGAAAAGTATCACAGAGGAAGCGTTCCATATTTCCAAGATTCCGGACGATATTTTTGAGAAGATGCAGGGAAAATCATACAAGGCAGATTGTACCGTACCGCGGGAAGATCTCCGCTATCTTCATGTGCTCCACATGGGGTTTGACGGTCAGACAAAAGAGGGAGAACTTGTGGTAAATAAAGCCATTGCAGAGGATGTCCTTGCCATTTTCAGGCAGTTGTATGAGGCAGAATATCCCATTGAAAAAGTCCGGCTGGTGGATGAATACGATGCGGATGATGAGGCATCCATGAGCGACAACAATTCCTCTGCGTTTAATTTCCGTTTCATTTCCCACACGACAAAAATCTCAAAACACGGTCTGGGCATGGCAGTTGACATCAATACACTTTATAACCCCTATGTAAAAACCGTCAACGGAAAGCTGTCGATTGAGCCTGCAAATGCAAAAGCATATGTTGACCGGAGTGGGGATTTTCCGCACAAGATTGATCACAATGATCTGTGTTACAAGCTTTTTACCAGATATGGATTTACCTGGGGCGGCGATTGGACACATTCGAAGGATTATCAGCATTTTGAAAAAGACTGATGGAAAGTTGTGGGGACATATAGAGAAAAAGATGTAATGTATGTCCCATAAGAGCAAACGGAGAGGTCAATCAGAAAAGCGTTGGTGGAAAAATTTTTCCTTGACATATCTGTACAGGGGAATATAATAATCATCGAAAAGAAAATATTGTTCACCGAAATTCGTTGACGAGAACAGCATCGTATCTTATCGTTATTTTCAGAGAGCCTGTGGGTGGTGCGAACAGGTAGTAGCCGGATATGGATGATCCTCTCTAAGAAGCGGGCTGAAAGCAGACAACTGTGAGTAAACTTCGCCGGTTTCCTCCGTTATGGGATAGCATATGTTGGTATGTGAAGTGTCACAGAGTTTTTCTGTGGAATCAGGGTGGTAACGCGGATTTTATTCGTCCCTTTCCAGAGTAGTATCTGGGAAGGGGCTTTTTTAATGTCTGAATTCGTTTTTCAGTGAACAGACCAAGGAGGAAAAGTTTATGAAAGCACTACAAAAACTCAGCAAATGGTTATCGGACTACACATCAATTGTGGTAATTGCAATTGCGGTAGTAACATTTATCGTTCCGGGAATGATGGGATGGGTAAACCATCAGTTATTTACCGATCCGGTTTCCAATAAGTTTACAAGTCAGTCGATCATCATCGGTATTATTATGTTCAGTATGGGTCTGACACTGACAACGCAGGATTTTAAGATTCTGGCACAGAGACCATTCGATATCTGTGTTGGTGCACTGGCACAGTATCTGATTATGCCGTTTCTGGCATTCGCACTGACGAAAGTGCTGCATCTTCCTGCCGGCATTGCACTGGGACTCATTCTGGTAGGTTGTTGTCCGGGCGGCGTGTCATCCAATATCATGTCGTATCTCTGTGGTGGAGATGTGGCATTTTCCGTGGGAATGACAACCGTATCCACGATTCTTTCCCCGATCATGACACCACTTATGGTTTCTCTTCTGGCAAGCGGAACCAATATTTCCATTAAGGCACTGCCAATGCTTGTTTCCATTGTGGAAACGGTTATTCTTCCGGTAGCACTGGGCTTCCTTTTAAACTATCTGCTGGGGAAAAAGAAAATGTTCAGTGAGTTACAGAAAATTATGCCGGGTGTGGCAGTACTGGGGCTGGCGTGTGTTGTCGGTGGTGTGGTATCTTCCCAGGGCGCGAAGTTCTTCCAGTCCGGAGCTGTAATCTTTGTAGCTGTTTTTCTTCACAATGGACTTGGTTATCTGCTTGGTTATGGAGCAGGAAAACTTGTTGGCATGAATACCGCCAAAAAGAGAACCATTGCCATCGAAGTTGGCATGCAGAATGCGGGACTGGCAACAAACCTTGCCACAACGACCGCACAGTTTTCCGCAACACCGGAGTCTGCGATCATCTGCGCAGTTTCCTGCACCTGGCATTCTATTTCCGGAACACTGCTTGCCGGCATGTTTGCAGCTTATGATAAACACAAACAGAAAAATGCATAAGTTTTTCTATTGACATAGACATGGGAATGATGTAACATAACGGTGTTATCTAACATAACAACGTTATGTTACATTTTTATTTACAGGGAGCGTACCATGGCAGGAAAGAAAATACATGACAGCGAGACGAAGATACACCTGATCCAATGTGCCAAAAAAGAATTTATGGAAAAAGGGTTTGTGGGGGCGTCCCTCCGCGGAATCTGCCAGAAGGCGGGTGTGACCACAGGGGCACTGTATTTTTTCTTTCAGGACAAGGACGATCTGTTCTGTGAGGTAGTAGGAAATTTTATGGATCGGCTCAATGAAATTCTGCGGGAGCATTTTTCTTTTGAAGTCAGGGAGATGGAGAGCGGCAAAGCAAAAGAGCATGACGACAGCAGCGATTTTGAAGCAGTCGCACAGGTTGTCCATGAACTGTACACCTACCGGGATGAAGTGCTTTTAGTGCTGACAAAAGCGCAGGGATCAAGCATGGAACGTATGCCGGACCGGTTGGTCGACCAGATGGATGAGCACAATGCATTTATCTGTGAAGCGATGTGCAAAGCTTACCATGTGCCGATGGTGGAACAAAGCGTTGTACACTGGATGTCCCATTCACAGATCGATATGTTTATATTTATGGTAACGCACATTGATGATGAGGAAGAAGCACTGCGGTTTGCGGAAAAAGGTGTAAAATATCTGCTGGCAGGCTGGTACGGACTCATCAGACCGTAGGCTGTCCGCATGTTTTGACGGAAGGTCGGGAAAAGAAGCACAGATCGTCCGCGTTTGGACAAAAGGTTCAGAAAAGAAGCACAGGTCTTTCGCTTTTTGCGGGAGACCTAAAAAAAGAACCAGGGGTTAGAGGAAACTAATATTAGTATGAAAAGTAAAACCAAAAAGAAAGGGAGTTTCTATGTCAGAAGAAGAAAAGAAGTTTTTGGAAATTGTAGATTTAAAGAAAGGATTCGGAAGCGGACAGACACGTCAGGAAGTACTCCGCGGCATGAATTTTTCCGTTGCAAAAGGGGAGTTCTGTGTGCTGTTAGGACCATCCGGTTCCGGAAAATCCACACTGCTCAATATTATCGGAGGCATTGATAACGCCGATTCCGGTTACATCAATATCAACGGCGATAAGTTAGAGGATATGAGTGAGAAAAAACTGACACAGTACCGCAGAAAACATCTCGGCTATGTATTCCAGATGTATAATCTGATCGGCAATTTAAATGTAAAAGAAAATATTGAAGTGGGGGCATATCTGTCGGATAACGCCCTTGATATTAATGATCTGTTACATACGCTCGGACTTTACGAGCACCGCTACAAACTGCCGAACCAGTTGTCCGGCGGCCAGCAGCAGCGTGTTTCCATCGGTCGTGCGATTGTAAAAAATCCGGATATCCTGCTCTGCGATGAGCCAACGGGAGCACTTGACTACAATACCTCCAAGGAGATCTTAAAGCTGATTGAGGAGGTCAACAAAAAATACGGAAATACCATCATTATGGTTACACATAACGAGGCGATCAAAAATATGGCAGACCATGTGATCAAGCTCCGTGACGGTGCGGTGCGCCACAACGACATCAATACAAACAAGGTATCCGCGGAAGATCTGGAATGGTAAGGGGGCTGCTATGAAAAAAATCAAAAATCCCCTGATCAGGAGAATACCGAAAGAACTGATCGGGGACTGGAAAAAATATCTGGTTGTATTCCTGTTTCTTGTGCTCACGATCGGCTTTGTGTCCGGTATGTATGTGGCAAACGAGAGTATGATTACTTCGGCAAACGAAGGCGTGACAAAATACAAACAGGAAGACGGTCATTTTGAGCTAAAAAAACAGGCAGATGCCACCTTGCTTTCGGCAATTGAGACCGGTGAAAAAGCGGATTTTAAGGCAACAAAGACAACATTGTATGAAAACTTTTTCCGAAATGAGGAAGAAGATTATAATAACGACGGGAAAAAGGATGGAACGATCCGCGTATTTGCAAAGACAAAGGATATCAACCTGGCATGTATGCTGCAGGGAAGTTTTCCACAGAAGGCGGATGAAATTGCCATTGACCGTATGCACGCCGACAACGTCGGAATAAAGGTGGGAGATACCGTCACAGTTTCTGGAGAGACTTATAAAGTTGTGGGACTGCTTGCGTATGTCAATTACTCCACCTTACATGAAAAGACCACCGATCTGATGTTTGATGCACTGAAATTTGATGTGGCAATGGTGACACAGGATGGTTTCGACCGGCTGCACAAGAGTATTCACTATACTTATGCATGGAAATATGAAACGGAGCCTGCGGATGAGGCCGGGGAAAAAACACGCTCTGATAATTTTATGCGTGCATTGCTCACACAGGTGGTTGTTGCGGACAATGAGCTCGAAGATTACACACCGAAATACGGAAATCCGGCGATCAATTTTGCAACCGATGATATGGGATCGGACAAAGCCATGGGAGGTGTGCTGCTGGATATCCTTGTGGTAATCATCGCATTTATCTTTGCCGTGACGATCAGCAATACGATTGCAAAAGAGTCCTCCGCGATCGGAACGCTGCGCGCGTCCGGTTACACGAAGGGAGAGCTGGTGCGGCACTATCTGTCCATGCCGGTTATTGTAACACTGCTGGCTGCGATTGTCGGAAATATACTCGGCTATACGGTGTTTAAAAATATTGTTGTGTCGATGTATTACAACAGTTACAGTCTGCCAACGTATTACACGATCTGGAATCCGGATGCATTTATCAAGACCACACTGGTTCCGGTTATCCTCATGCTGGTGGTCAACCTGATCGTGATTGTGCGCATGATGCAGCATACACCACTGCAGTTTTTACGTCATGATTTAAAAAAGGCAAAGAACAAAAAAGCCATGCGTCTGCCGAGATGGAGCTTTTTAAGCCGTTTCCGTCTGCGTATCATGTTCCAGAATGTTGCAAACTATCTGATCTTGTTTGTCGGTATTTTCTTTATCATGATCATGCTTGCGATGGCGGTCGGTATGCCGGATACGCTCAATTATTACAAGAGCAATACGGATGGCATGATGTTTGCAAAATACCAGTATGTGCTCAAATCCTATGAGGATGACGATAATAAACTGATTACGACAGAAAATAAAGATGCGGAGAAGTTTGACATGACCTCACTCGTAAAAAAGAGTGATGTGCTTGATGAGGAGATCTCGGTATATGGAATCGCGGACAACAGCAACTATGTAAAGATCAAAAAGTTAAGTTCGCTCAAGAAAAATGAAGTTTATATTTCCACTTCGTTTGCTGACAAGTATGGACTTACCGTTGGCGATACCGTATCGCTGGATGAAAAGTATGAAAACAAATCTTACAAGTTTAAAGTTGCGGGATTTTATGACAAGTCCCAAAGTCTTGCGCTCTTTATGTCGATTGACAATTACGGAAAAGTATTTGACTTAAAGGAAAATGAATTCAGTGGATTTTTATCCGACAGCAGGATTACAGATATTGATGAGGAAAATATTGCAACGACCATTACGATAAGAGATATTACAAAGATGGCAGATCAGCTTGACCATTCGATGGGATCGTACATGAATTATTTCCAGATTCTTTGTATTCTTCTGGCTGCGGTTATGATCTATCTTCTGACGAAACTGATTATTGAGAAGAATGAAAATGCGATTTCCATGACAAAAATCCTTGGATACGAAAACAAAGAGATCGCGAGTCTGTATCTGCTTTCGACGAGTATTGTGGTTGTAATCGCGGATCTCATCAGTGTGATTCTTGGAACACTTGTTATGGCCGCGGCATGGCGGATGATGCTCTTTTCCTACAGCGGCTGGTTCGCTTTTCGCGTAACACCGATTGGTTATGCAAAAATGTTTGGATTTGTGCTGATCGGATATCTGATTGTTATGGTATTTGATTTCCAGAGAATCAAGAAGATTCCGATGGATCAGGCTTTGAAAAATGTAGAGTAAACAAAGAAAATAAAAAGAACTGGTACTTTGGAGAGGTACATAAAACGCCCCGGTAGTTGTAGCTGCCGGGGCGTTAATTTATGTAATGTGGGATTACGCCTGCTCACCAAGAGAGGTATTACGCAGTACCGCAAGAATGATGATAGCATATACCCCGCCGATCAGAGCGGTAATTAACTGTGTGACAGAAAATTGAAGCTGCAGGACATGTAACATTGGCTGCATTTTTGCCGGGAGCATATTCGGCAGAATGATAAGAGAAATCAAAATTCCCATAAACAGAGCCTTTAATACAGCGCCAATTACAATGGATACGGGCAAACCGGCTTTTTTACCGAATTTACTGCGGAGCAGGGCAACTGCCAGAACGAGAATGATATTTCCAATCATAATACATGGGAACATTGCAGGAATGGCTGCCATAATCGGGCTTCCGGTGATGAAAAAGGAAGTGATTGGAGTGATCACGCTTAAAATGATGCCACAGGCCAGACCAGCGTATACCGTGGTTAAAATCAGAGCGGCATTGATGATCGGGCCTGTGATGTATACATTCAGGTTTTTGAAAAACTGGCTTACAATGCAGATTGCGAGTAAAATTGCTGTAACAGTGATTTGTCTTGTTTTTAATTTCATAAATTTATCCTCCTAAAATTCGTATCATGGTAATGATACTCTTAAAGGCACCGAAATGCAACGACACGGGGATTTTATCTTGTGTTACCATAAAAAATGAGGTAGAGTAAAGACAGTGAAAAGATATTTTGCTCCTACAGGGGGATAAAAACTGTCGAATGTTTAGAAAGAGGAGTGTATATGAAAAAGGGGATAGTATTTCTAATTGTATTTTTGATGGTAATCAGTTTCCCGATATGCGGATATGCGAAGGGGAAGGAGAAAATTTATCTGGACTCTTCCTGGAAATATGCGGATCATGCCAGAATTACATCGGGCTATGCCGTTATGTACAAGGCGAAAAAGAACCGGAAGGACATTGTGATTGCAGTCAATGCGGGACATGGGACGAAAGGCGGTTCATCGGTCAAAACGCTGTGTCATCCGGATGGCTCTGCAAAGGTGACCGGAGGAACGACAGCGGCAGGCTCTGTGAAAGCAGTGGCGGTTTCAGATGGAATGGCATTTCGGGACGGAACGGCAGAACGTGATGTGACGCTTCGTATGGCACGGATTCTGAAAAAGAAACTGCTGGCAGAGGGGTATGATGTGCTCATGGTTCGGGATGGAAAGGATGTGCAATTGGATAATGTGGCGCGCACGGTTATATGTAATAATGTAGCAGATTGTCATATTGCACTGCATTGGGACAGTGACGGACTTTCCTATGACAAAGGATGTTTTTATGCTTCTGTTCCGAAACAGCTGAAAAACCGAAAACCGGTTGCTTTTTATTGGAAAGAACATGATGCTCTGGGAAAAGCTTTGATTAAGGGATTGCGTTCTAAAAAAGTGAAAATAAGCGGGACAGGAGCTGCGGAGATTGACCTGACGCAGACTTCATACAGTACAATTCCTTCTGTTGATATTGAACTGGGCAACCAGTGCTCGGATCACAGTGACAAAAAAATGGAAAAATTAGCAGACGGATTACTGTGGGGAATCAATAGCTATGCGAAAAAATACATTCATGTAGCGCCTTTAAGCAGTCTGTGAGATTTATATGAAATAAAAAATGGAGGTAGCATATGGAAACATGGTATTATGAAGTGGTCAGCATTGATGGAGATTATGCAAATTTAAAGCGGACAGATATCGAAAGTGATGATTTAAAACTTGTGGCGCGGGCATTGCTTCCACCGGAAATTATGGAGGGAAGCAGACTCAAATATGAGCTGATGCAGTATGAAATCATAGCGTAGCTATTTGGAAAAGAGGTTTACACAATGGACGTAAGAAAAATGAGAAATGAAAAACTGGGAGCGCGTGTTGTGGCGGCACTGGAATCCCGAAACATGGAAGCATACTATGTAGAGACAAAAGAGGAAGCGGTAAAGAAAGCACTCGAACTGATTCCAAAGGGCAGCAGTATCAACATGGGCGGGGCCGCTTCAGTAAAGGAGTGTGGTCTTTACGATGCCATTTCCAACGGGGAGTATGAATTTTATGACCGGGATAAAGTAAAAACCCCGGAGGAAAAAGAGGAGATTGCGCGGAAAGCATTCAGCTCGGATTATTTTTTGGGCAGTGTCAATGCCATGAGCGAGGATGGCGTGTTTATCAATATTGACGGAAATGCCAATCGTGTGGCTGCGTATGCCTATGGACCAAAGCATGTTCTGCTGATTGTGGGTATGAACAAAGTCGTAAAATCCGAGGAAGACGCCCTGCACCGTGCGCGGAATGAGGCGGCACCGATTAATGCACAGCGATTTGGCATTGACACACCATGTTCCAAAAACGGAAGCTGTTTTGACTGTAAAAGTCCACAGTGCATCTGCTGTCAGATTCTGACAACCCGATTCAGCAGGGTCAAAGGACGGTTTCAGATTATTCTGGTGGATGAAAATCTGGGCTTTTAAGAAGAAAGACGGGTTTTCTTGTGATGATTACGGGCATATAGCATTGGCAGTGGTGGCACTGATTCAGCTGATCCGGCAGGTTTGTAAGAAAAATGAATAATAAAGGATAAAAAGTTCTGGGAAACAGATGTTTTCCAGAGCTTTTTTATTTCCGGAAATATTACCTCGCAAATTTTTCAAAGGCCTTTATGAAACCCAAGAAATGGCATTTCTGGAAATCAGTATTGCGGTCACGTATGCGTGATAGTTTATGCTGAAAAGTACGGGGAAAGGTAAAGGCCGTAATGAAAAAAGTAAACGAAGTGAGCCGGCTGGCAGGAGTGAGCAAGAGAACTTTGCAGTTTTATGATGATGAAGGACTATTGCCTGCCCAGCGGTCGAAAGACAATTATCGACTGTACGATGACGCTGCACTGGAACGTCTTTGGGAGATTCTGGTGTATCGGGCAATGGGGCTTGATCTGAAGGAAATCAAAGATCTTCTGACGCTTTCGGAGAAACAAAAAAATCAGTATCTGGAAAAGAAAATCCGAGGGCTAAGGCAACAGATCAGACAGCTGAACGGACAGATGGAATTTATTTCATATGTACAGCAAAATGGAATGTTACCGGTTCCGACAGAGGAAAACACTGTGGAAAAGACCTATATGGATCATATAGCAGTGTTGAGAAAAATGAAGCAGGATCAAAAAAGGGAGGACAAAGAGAAATGAAAAAAAGATTAATGATGGTAATGGTAGCAATGGGAATGGCATGTTCTTTGATGGCATGCGGATTATCAGGAAATACGCAAGATTCAGAAAAAACTTTAACATCAAAAAAAGATAATTTTGGAATTACATTAGGAAAGTTTTCTAAGAAAGCGACAATTGAAGAAAAAGTTTTGTATGACAAGGATAATGTAAAAATTACAGCAACAAATTTGGAATATGGGGAGGAAGCAGCAAATCTTAAGCTGAAAATTGAAAATAACAGTAAAAAGAAATTAACATTTAGTGCCGGAACAATGGGATATGGCGTAAATGCGATTAACGGATTTATGGTAAGTGGTGGTTATTTAAATTGTGAGGCTGATGCCGGAGAGAGTATAGACGAGGAAATGTCATTTGACTATGAAGAACTTATTTTGTTGGGGATGAAAGAAATCGCAGATATCAGAGTTGGTTTTACGATTAGTGATGAGGATTTTAACAATATATACACAAAACCGGTACAAATAAAAACGAGCCTCGCAGATTCTTATGATTATTCTAAGAATAGTAAAAACTATCATAAAGCAATTACAAGTAAAGCGTTGAAATATACGTATGATATTGATATTCCGTATTTTGAGACCGATGAAATTTATTCTTCAAATGGAATTAAAGTTGTATCAGAGACCAGCTATGAAAAGTCAACCATAAATTAGCAAAAAAATTCTTTTTCATATC
>ENA-OZZG01000297-OZZG01000297.1-human-gut-metagenome-genome-assembly--contig:-NODE-297-length-20550-cov-5.111686_pt1 | contig 20550 bp, 19 predicted proteins | sample MGYA00243645_ERZ654147 | MGnify/ENA primary metagenome ERZ654147 (study PRJEB26926, sample SAMN06165256) | human gut metagenome | biome: ENVO:00009003; feature: ENVO:2100002; material: ENVO:00002003... | reverse complement strand
TTAAGTCGTCGGCAGCGTCAGATGTGTATAAGAGACAGATTATGTAGTATTAAAATTAATGCGCTTAATAAGCACATTTATGAAATAATTTATATCTTTACCGCAAATTAATCAATTTAGATATGAAGAAGAAACTTTTAGAGGCGCTGAAAACGAAATTTTCGGGGGTAAGCGAAGTGATTCTGGATAGAATTGCGACAAAAAAAGCAGAAGGTGTGACGGATGAAAGTCAGATCACGGCCATTGTGGACGGTATTAACTTTCAAGACGTATTGACTTCGTATGGGGACTACCGGGCTAATGAAGCGAATGTTTCCTCTGTGAAAAACTATGAGGAAAAGCACGGATTGAAGGACGGTAAACCAGTAACAGCAGGTGGTGAAGGTGAAGGAGCTAACAAAGGGGGGAAGACGAGTTATACAACAGAAGAGTTGGATAGCTATTTTACTTCAAAGTTGGAAGCTGCAATCAAACCTTATAAGGATGAGATTGAAACTCTTAAAAAAGATAAGAGCCAGATTGATCGGCAGACTGCCATATCTAATGCGATGAAGAAATTGGGATTAACCGAGGACGAAATGCAGTTTGTTTCTGTTCCGGAAGATAAAGAGCCGGAAGAGTATCTAACGGGTTACAAACAACATCTTATCACAAAAGGTCTGAAACCGGCAGACGATACCGGAGCGCAAGTTCCAGATTCACAAGTGCAAGCTGCCGTAGCAGAGGACTGGTTGAAAACTTTGGAGGTCCCAGAAGCGAAAGTTTAATGTTTAAATTCAAATGACATGAAATTTAGAAAAAAGCAAGTTGGTGGATTTCGTCCTATCTGCACAGGTTCTCCGTCAATCGGAGTAGTAGGGGGATTTAATCTGAACAAGGAAAAGGTCAATTATCCGATTGACGCAATTATTCCTTCTGCTTCTCTTGCCGAATACGATGAAAGTTCGTCTCGGCAAGTTGTCGTGCTGAAAGCATCCCGAGTTGTGGCTATTGATGCAACCGATACAAAGAAGGTGTCATTGCAATGTGATGAATTCCTTTCTCCTATTTTTATGGTGGGTGACCACGTGGCAAAGGAGGATTCCGGTAATTTCGAAGATACTGCAAGTATTACGAAAATTATTAATGACCGCAACGGGTATGTTATCGTGCTTGATAAAGCAATAACAGGTTTGAAGGTTGGTGAGGCTCTGTTTGAAGTGATTGAAGGAACTGCCGAAGGTGAAGGTAAGTCTCCGGCTATTTTCCCTATTGAACATCCGCAGGGAATAACAGTAGGCTCGGAACCTATGGGTACTTATATCGGCCTCGATGAAGTTTCCGTAGATGTTGCCATCAACTCAAAGGGAGAAATGTACTACAAGAGACGTATTCCCCCTATTCCTGCGAAGTTTATTCAAGGGATATGTTTGAAGGATAATCCTAATATCCAGTTTACGGATTCTTACTAAAGAAAGGAGGCAATAAATGAAATCTATTTTTTCGACTTTTAAAATCAATGACGTAAAGACAGGAAAGCCTATCGACTTTATCGGCACAATGCAGATTATGTTCGATCGGGCATCCTTGGCTAATAAAACTCTTTGGGAGCAAACCTATGTTGATCGTTGGTTCGATTATCGTCCTCCACAATTGGGTTTAACAGCAGAGGGAATCATGGGTAAATACAGCGTTCGTATTCGTGCATCTATCATCGGTAACGATGCAGATACTCCGACACGTGCCGGAAGAGGGTTCGAGCTGTGGAACGGTGAAATTCCTCGTGTTGGGCATAAATTCAGAACAGATGCAAAAGAGTTACGTACCATGCTGATGGTCTACGAGAACAACCGTATTAATCCTGTTCAGAAATTGAAGGAAATCCAAAAATGTTTGTTCGGTGATTATAAGGATGCTTATTTGGGCTGTAAAGATGTTGCAGATGAAATCATATTGAAGTCTCTTTCTGGCGGTGGTCTGGCAATCTTTGACCCGGCTATCGATAATCCCGAAGGACGTAAATATATGGTTGATTATGGAATGCCGGAGGCAAACAAAAAAATGGTTGAATCTGATAAGGAATGGACCGAAGAGAATATTGATAATGCGGCTATTGATGCTGTACGTTATTTGCAGGCTATTGTTTACGAATATGCGAATAAAGGTGTCACCTTTGAGGCATTGCTGATGGCGCCTGTTATCAAATATTGGATGATGCGTAGCATCGGTTTGCGTACCGGTTATCTGGGTAAGGATAAGAATACTCGTTCTCTGACAGAGGATGAATTTTCGTCTTATCTGAAATCCATGAAGATTCCTAATATCATCGAAATCAATAAGCGGACAGCTTACCAAAAAGACGGTATTCCTACAAACATCAATCCGTGGAATGATGATGTAATCACATTTATTCCTAAAACGGATGATGGTAAACTCGGAGAAGTTCAGCCTGCATTCGAAGATAATGCTATCATGCCGGACCCAACCGTTCAATATACAGATGCCGGAGACGGTATTCGTATTGCAAAATGGACTACAGGTGAATCCACAGGACAGCAGGCGGGAGAATACACACAAGGCTCTTGGCGTGCAGTTCCTATCATCTCATGTATTAACGCTATCGTTAATTTGAAGGTCAGAAATACGAATGTTCCATATCCCGACGGAGAAGAAATTCCTGTTGGATAAAAAAGTACTTATGAAACTTATAGTAATTAAAACTTTTAAGGATAAAGAGACAGATGAACTTTACCAGCCAGGTACAGAGATTCTGCATTTCGATGATAAACGTGCAAAAGACGTTGTTAATCGTAAGTTGGCTGTGGAGGTGAAAACTCCTAAAGCTGTTACTGATATTGACCTATCCAAAGGAGCTAAGGAGGTTATTTCTTTGGTAGCTTCATTTACTGATGTTGAGAAACTGAACGGCTATCTTGCATCGGAAAATGCGGCTGAAAAACCTCGTTCAACTATAGTTAAAGCTATTGAAGCGAGATTAGAAGAGTTGAAGAAATGACAAATTCGGAGGTATTCATAGCTAAGTGTTTGCACTATAATCCTTCTCCGCTAACGGTGAAAGATTTGTTGGATGATGTGGGGTTGAAACCGGAGGATGATTGCACGGATAAGCGGAAAGTTGTGTCTGCCGTTCTGGCTTATTTGTCTGGCGTTCGTTCTTTGTCTTCCGAGAGTGAGGCTGATTGTTCTAATTCGTATGATGAGGAAGGATTGACAAAGTACATTCTGGCGTTATGCAAGCAGTTCGGTTATGATTCCTCCGAATATCTTTCTGGTGATTTGACAGAGATAGAGGACGGTTCTTGTATGTGGTGAGTGATATGTGGTATGAAGATAAAATAGAGTTGTATATACCGGGAAGCAACGGGCATGATGAAAACTTTAATCCCGTCCAAAAGCCGGAGTCTTGGACTTTTCTCGGTGATTGCAAGATTCATGGTAATGCGTCTGCAAAAACCGTTCCTGCTGCTGACGGTAAAGACTATGTTTATAATTATCAGATTACGATGTTTACTCCTGCCATTATCCCCAACTTGAACGATAAGGTGCGTATTACGAAAGCTGACGGTAGCATATTTGAAAAGGTCATGACTGTTGTTGGCTCTGGTACTACTAAAGGTAAGTTAAGCATATTCTTATGAAGCTGAAAAGAACGGGTGATTGGAAACGGGTTCCGTCAATATTGGAGCAAGCGGTTAAACGTATTGAGCAGGCGGTACTTTTCAATTTCTATGTAATCGGTGAAGGTTCAGTAAATCATGCGCGCGAAAATGGTTCATATAAAGACCGTACAAGCAACTTACGTAATTCGATAGGTTATGTAATTGCTTATAATGGTGAAATCATTGAATACGGCTTTAAAAGGAGTGCAGGGATAACAGATAAGGAGGCTTTTCTTGCTGATTATAAGATTCAAGAAATGATCGGAGATTCCGGTTTTGATTTGATAATCGTAGCAGGTATGAATTATGCAAGGCATGTGGAAAATAAAGGGTACAATGTTCTTTCTTCCACTGAAAAGTATCTAAAGCGAGAAGTGCAGGCTAAGATTAAAAGGATTCTTTCTAAAGCAGGATTTAATCAATGACAGGACAACAGGCTATAACTGAAATTTGCAAAATACTCTCTGCTGGGAATGTTAGTGTGCGGATATTTAAGAACAGGAGAGAAACCAATTTTTCCGGTTCTGAATACATTGTAGTCAATCATCTTTCGTTTCCACAGGAAAGCGGTCTGCAGTACGGCTATGCTAATATCAACATTCATGTGAAGGATGCAGACACAGGCGAGCCGGACAGCGGACGTATCGATCAGATTGCAACACTTGTCTTGCCTCTGTTTAAAGAAACGGAAGATGCCGAAGGTAATGTTTACACAGTTCGTTTAGGTGCTGAATTCTCTATCTATGACGATTCGTTCTTTCCGGATGAGGACGGAACGAGTTACCAGAATTTTAAAATTAAAGTATTGTATTATAATTAAATCAGTTAGTTATGTCAAAAACTGCGGTATATGGTATTGAATACCTAAAACTTTCTCCAGCTCTTGAATCTGGAGAAACAGCTGGGACCTTTCCGGACTTTGAAAAGGTAGCTGCAAAATTCCTTGTTAAAGCCATTGTGAAGGATTCAATGTCTTTCAACGATCAGGCGCCGGGAGATACGGATATTGAGGTCGAAGATATGGACACTCTCTATGCCTCCCTTCCGTCTGATGCCGGTAGTGAGGGCTTTACAGTCCAAACTTACGACATGGGCGAGGAAGCCTATAAATATCTGTTAGGATATACTAAGAATGGAGAGTGGAACGAGGAAGTTCCCGGCTTCGCTCTGGCTAATCAAGGGGTGGAACTCAAAACGAAGCAATTTGAGGATTTCCCGTCTCGTATCTTCCAATGGGCCCGTATGAAAGTGAAGGTTACCAAAACCGGTAATATCGGTAAATCAGGCTTCCCAAACTTCAATCTTGAATTCAAGAAACTTGCCAATCTCGACAAGACGGGTAAGGAGGTTTGCGGAGCGCGTAACAAGATTTACACTGCTGTTCCGGTTGCTTAAAAAAGGATGCGGAGTAGTTCAGTGGTAGAACATTAGGTTGCGGGTTACTGCCTAAGTGTCGCCGGTTCGAATCCGGCTTCCGCTACATAGTTTGTTAGGTAGAAAGATGGTTGTAGTAGGGATAACGACTATTGAACACCATCATAAGATTGTTGCAAGTGCCCCGGTCGATACGGGCCGGGGCTTTTAATTTAGATGAAGATGGAAAAAGAAAATGTGCAAAAGCAGGTTGCTAAAACGATGTCGGAGCGACCTATTGTTCTCTGGTTTGGTTTCATTCCCTTTTGGGTAAGACCGATCACATTTACACAGATTTACGATCTTGGCTCTGTGTCAAAGGATATGCCGGAAATTGAGCAACAAAAGATAGACGGACGTACGAATGTCTCGGCTACTTTGATGTATTACGAGGAAGCAGGTAGAATGTCCGAGATAGCGGTAATGACAATCTTCCGTAGTCTTTGGATGCGAAAGCTATTCCGGAAATATATCAAGAAGAGATTAACAGTCCATAAGTATAAAAAGCTGCAAGATTATATGGCACAGACAATGGATGCTAATTTTTTTTTAAGCACTATCATTTTCCTAAAAGGGCTAAACGAGATGACGAAGCCGACGAATACGCCAGAAGTGATAGTCCCTGGGCAACCATTAGTGGAGTGATGAAATACTACCGCATGAGTTATGAAGAGGTCGTCAGCCAAAGGTCATATTTGAATATCATGCTACTTAATGCGGCTATTCCTGGTACAAAGCCAAAGGAAGGAGAGGAAACAAGGAAAGTTCACGCTAACGAGTATTTTGCTCAATTTATGTAAGTATGGATACACAGGGAACAATAGGTATTAAAGCTACTCTGGATATTTCTGAAATGCAGAAGAACGTTCAGAAGTACGTCCAAAACATTGATATGATGCAGGACCACACGGATACTGCAAGCCAATCCGTTGCCCGGTCTTTCTCTCGAATGCAAGCTGCTGGTGTTGCATTCCTATCCATCGATATGGCGAAGCGTTTAGCGTCTGAAATGGTTTCGGTATATGGAACTTTCCAACAGCTTGAAATCAAATTTACCTCGATGCTTCAATCTGGGGAGAAAGCTCAAAAGTTGATGGGGGAACTCGTGAACTTTGCCGCCACTACTCCTTTTGATTTGAAGGGCGTTTCTCAATCTGCAACACAACTTGTTGCCTACGGAACCGCTGCCGATGATGTGATAGACCGTCTTACACGTCTGGGCAATATTGCGGCTGGATTAAGTCAGCCTATTGGAGACTTGGTTTATCTCTACGGTACAAGCATGACGCAGGGCAAACTTATGACGCAGGATTTGAACCAATTTGCTGGACGTGGTGTACCTATCTTTGAAGAGCTTGCTAAGGTTATTGGCGTTAATAAGGACGAAATTCGCGACCTTGCAGAACAGGGTAAGATTGGGTTTGATAAACTTGAAAAAGTTGTTGAAAATCTTACTAACAAAGGCGGTATGTTCTACAATCTCATGGAGGAACAGGCAAAGGCTGTTGCCGGTAAGATATCTAACATTGGCGACAACATCGATGTGATGTTTAACGAAATGGGACAAGCGAGTGACGGATTCATCAATACAGCTTTGGATGGTACTGCATTCTTGATTGAACACTACAAGGAAGTTGGTACGGTTCTTGGTTCACTTGTCGCTTTATATGGAATACATAAGGCTGCTCTTATCGCTCACGCTGCATATTACAATTCAATTAAGAAGATAGATGAGGTTGCTCGGCTTACTGCTGAGGCGAACGCTTTGAAAGTTCTGGAAACAGAAGAAATCAAAGCTAATTTGTCTAAACAGAATTTAGTTGTCGGCTCTACAGCCTACTGCAAAGCACTAAAGGCTGAAATTGAAGCTAAATTGGACTCACAGAAGGCTACTCTTCAATTGGCTACTGCGGAGTATTCTTCTGCGCAAGCATCTTATAAATCAGCGTTGCAACGTTCCTTAGCTGCAAAGCAGGCGATCTGGCGCAGAGAGACGGATTTAGTGCTTGCGAAAGCAGAGGGTGACCAAGCTAAAATAACTTTGGCTCAAACCGAGTTACAGAAAGCTATAGACGAGAGGGCTTCGACAACGAAGGTAAAAAAGGCTGCTGCTATTGAGTTGGCACAAAAGAGTGCTGCGAAAGAAGCTGCTGCCACTGCTGTAAGTACTACCACTACAACTTTGAATACAGCAGGCGAGACGGCTAATATTGCTGCTAAATCTCTCGGAGCAAAAGTAACTAATCTCCTTACACTGGCTACTGCTAAACTCAATGCTGTTTTGGCTAATAATATATGGACGATTGTTGCAATAGGTATTGCTGCTGTCTGTTATGGCATTTATAAACTTATCACATACCAAACGGATGCGGAGAAGGCACAGAAGAAGTTAAATGACCGAATTAGGGAGTTTAATTCAGAAACTGATGCCGAACAAGCAGAGATTGACCGTCTCTTCGGTAAACTTGACGCTGCGAAGAAAGGTACGGATGAGTACAATAAAGCTAAACAAGCTATTATCGATAAGTATGGTGAGTATCTGAAAGGTCTTGGCGATGAGAAAACAGCTTTGGATGATGTAGCACTTGCATATCAAGCAGTAAGTGCAGCAGCTAAACAGGCTGCTCTTGATAGGGCTATTGCAGAATCTTCTACTACTGCTCAAAAAGACTGGGCAGAAAACCAAGGAAAACTTGTAGATCAATTGGAGAAAGCGGTGCGTAACTCTGACAAATATAGTGGGAAAAAAGGCATTGATAGAGAAGTGTCTGCAGTTGTGCAGATGATAAAGAATGACCTAAAAGCCGCAGGGAAATTATCAGAGGAGACTCAAAAACTTGTAGATGGTTTAACTGTAAAAACCTATTCCTCGTCTCCTGTAATGGGAGAGAAGGGAGAGTGGACTGTAAGTAATGACGTTCAAGTATATGTTGAACGTATGAAACGGAATAATGCTGTTCTGGAAAAGACCTATAAGGATATTCACGATAAATTAGGCTATGATACTAATCAATATATAAATCTCACGGCAAAGCAGATATCCACTGATATTTCTATGTTTGAGTCTGCACTTGAAAGTTTTAAAAAGTCTGGAAAGAATCAAGTAGTCAAGATGCATGATGGTTCTACAACAAATCAGATGGGGGAGGCTGAAATGATAAATCACCTCCGAAAATTAAAAGAAGCACAGGAGCAACAACGAAAGAATGAGGAAAAAGAGGATAAGAGTAAAATTGCCCCTGACATAACGAAAGAGGTTGAGGATGCTACAGCTAAGGTTACTAAACTCAAACAAGAGATTGAAGATTTGCGTAATGGCAAGACTAAGGTTGAAGTTGGGAAAACGATACAATCTGTTATTGAGGGAAAAGCTAAAGAGTTGAAAGAAGCTGAGTCCGCTTTGGCAACATTGACCGGTGATGATAAGCAAACTGTTAATTCTAAAAAGAAGAAACAAGAAGAAGCAAATCGGCTAAAAGTTGAGCAAGCCGAACGTCAGCGCCAGATTGACGAAATGAATCAGCAGGATAAAGAGCGGGCTATACAGGCAGAACTTGAACTTTCGCAGGCTAAGATTGATACTTTGGACGAAGGCTTCAAAAAACAACAAGAACAGATTGCCCTCAATTATCGTAAGGCTAAAGCTGATAATGCCCGTCGTGTTGCACAATATATCAAGGACCAACAAGATACTGAACGTAAAGAGTGGGAGAAGAAGCATCCCAAATATAAGGAGGAAGGTCTTGTTTTCATTCCCAAGACCAAGACAAAAGAGGACCTTTCTCCGGAGAAAAAGAAAACTCTTGATGATTACGATAAGGCAGCCATCGAAGCAAGGGAGAAAGCCGATGCTGTATTGTCTAAAAACCTGTTGGAGCAATACCAGGACTATACAGATCAGAGACTTGCTATCGAGAAGAAGTTCAATGATGATATTGCCGCTCTGCGTATTCAACGTGAGAAATTCCAGAAGGAAGGTAATACGGATAAAGTTCAACATACAGACCGTTCCATTGCGCAGGCTACAAAGATGAAGGGTGAATCCCTTGTGAACTTTGATTATGAACAGTTGAAAAAGTCTCCGGACTATGTGCGTGCTTTTGAAAATCTGAAACAGACTTCAACGGAGACGCTTTCTTCCCTTCTTGAACAGTTGGAGTCTGCGAAAGAATCTGCTGCCCGTGTGCTTTCTCCCGACCAACTTCGCGAATATACTTCTACGATTCAGTCAATAATGGATGAATTGGAAGAGCGTAATCCTTTCCAGATGCTCGCTGATCGGAAACGTGAACTTGCAGAAGCGGAGGAAGAACTTGCGAAAGCGAAGAAGGAACTTGAAGCTGTTCAAGGTGGGGCACAAATTGTAACGGGTGTCAAGAACACAAAGTATAATGCAAGTACGGGAAAGATCGAGTCTGAAAAAACGTATCTCACCGCTGCCGAAGCTGCTGCAAAGTATAACAAGGCACAGGATAAGGTTGTCAAGAAGGGGGCACAGGTTGCATCCGCAGAAAGAAAAGTCACCGAATCCTTTGATAAACTATTTAGCGCCATACAAGATGTTGGGGGTTCTATCGGTGGATTGACCGGGGAAATTATCGGAATGATAGGCTCTATCGGCACTACTGTTATGACTGCGATTCAAGGTCTGGAAACTGCGAGTAAAGTTTCTTCTGCTGCCATACAGACCGTTGAAAAGGCTTCGGTAATTCTGGCTATCATTTCAGCCGCTATTCAGTTGGCTACCAAAGTTGCATCCTTCTTCGCTGCTGACTATTCAGAATATAACAAAGCGAAGGAAGCCTACGAAAGCTATGTGAAGGTTCTTGATACGGTGATTGAAAAGCAGAAGGAATTAATGCAGACCATGACCGGAGAGAACGCTAAGAACGCTTATAAATATGCTCTTGAACTTATTGATAAGCAAGCGGCGGCAGCTCGTGAACTCGGAAAAGATAGATTGAATGCCGGTGCATCTGCCGGTTCCCATTCTATTGGTGTACGCATTAAAAAAGGTATGTCAGATGAGGGATGGCGGCAGGCACAGAACGCAATTGGTAGTAGTGCGTACAATCAGATTAAAGACGGTCGTATGGAAGGGCTGTTTGACTTGTCTGTCGAGCAACTTGAAAAATTGAGGAATGAAGCTCCTATCTTCTGGGCTAAGTTGGATGATGATGTAAAGGACTATCTTGAATCTATTATTGAAAGTGGTGAGAAGATAGAGGAAATGAATGAGGCATGGAAGGAAAGTCTTACGGGTGTTTCCTTTGATTCTGTATATGACAGCTTCCTTGATATGCTCTATGATATGGATTCCGATTCAAAAGACTTTGCGCAAAGTTTTGGGGACTATTTCCGAAAGGCTATGATTAAAGCAATGTTCGATAAGAACTATAAAGCTAAATTGGAAGAATGGTACGATCTCTGGGCTAAATATATGGAAGATGGCGTTATCGATGATGATGAACAACGGTCGCTTGATAATTTGAAGGATAGCATCATCTCCGGAGCGAAAGCCGGTGCAGATTTGATTAACGATCAGTTCAAAGAATTGTACGAGGATGAAGATTCACGTGAAGGTTCGCAGAAAGGTATTGCCAATGCCAGTCAAGACTCTGTCGATGAATTGAATGGTAGAATGACTATGACTAATGTGCTGCTGTCTGATGTTAAGGCAGAATTACAGTCGCATACTCTTATTTATAAAGGTGTTGCTTCTGGAATAGTGGATATCAAATCAATAACCATGACAATGAATGAGAATATTAGAATCATTAAAGATAATATGTCTGTCATTGTCGGACATCTTTCGAATATCGATACCAATACAGCCAGATTGGAAGGAATCTCGAAGGATATAGGTCTTATGAAGGATGGCATTCAGAAGATGAATGATAAAGGTGTAAAAATGACAAGATGAAAGGAGCTTTTTACATAGACGGTGAAGATATGTACCTTCGTTTCGGTGCAGTTCTTATCAGTGGTGGATATGATGATATACTAACGTTTCCCTCCCTGAAAGAACCGGAGAAAAACGACTGGCCCGAAGAGGATGGGGTGGAAGTGGATTTATCAGACCCGAAATTGGATTCTAAGGAGATTACGTTAGAGTTTTTTGCGGAAGATGCTTTCGGTTTTGTCGATTGGGTTAGCAAACCGAACTATCATGTATTTAGGATAACTGCATTGGGGAGAGAATGGAAACTTCGTCTATCCTCACAGACGGAAAATAAAGTTTGGATTGATTCAACTAAGTTTTCTTTAAAATTCGTGGAGGATTCGTTTGAACGTCCGGAAGAGTATGTTCCGGCTTCCGGTTGCGGTGTGGTTATTCCTAAGTGTAGTTATGAAATAGACGGTATTTCACTTCGTGATTATGGCATAACTGTAACCGAGGCTAAAGATGATGTATTGAAGTCACCTGCTGCAAAACGTAATATGCTGCGCCAAATTCAAACGAAAGACGGGCAGATATATGATGTAGAACAGCTTTTCTTTAGTACTAAAGAGGTGACTTTCAAATGTGAAATGTGTGCGGCAAGTATCGAACAGTTTTGGATATGCTATAATGCTTTCTTCTTTGATTTGATACAGCCGGAGGAAAAAGCTCTTTATGTAGGATATACAGACGAAGAATATCCATGTTATTACAAAAAGAGCTCTGGTTTTAAAATTCTTTCTCTATCTGGAACTGTACGTGTCTCTTTTAGCTTCACGCTTGTATTTACAGTGTTCCGCATAGGTGAGACTGATTACATTTTAGGTTCAGAAAATGATGAAAGAATTGTGTTAGAGGATGATGGTGAAACTTGTATAGATATGAAGTATTATGCCGGTTAAGAAAATTAAAGTATCGCAGTTGAAAGCTGCTACAACTCTGGTAGGGTTGTGGACGCTCGGAGTGGATGCAACAAATAAGAGTGTCAAGGTCAGTCTGGAATTCATTAAGAAAGCCTATGACGATGTTGTTTCGGCAACAAAAAAAAGCTATTGAAGCTGCTACGGCCGCAGATACTTCGCGGACGCAGATTGAAGCAAATGAATCTACTCGGCAAACAAATGAAACGGCTCGTGTTAAGGCTGAAACAAATCGTTCTACTGCCGAAACCGCACGTGCAAAAGCCGAAACGGCTCGCGCTACTGCCGAGACAGAAAGGGGAAAGGCTGAAACATCCCGTTCTGCCTCTGAAACTGCACGAACTAAAGCCGAAACATCTCGTGTCGATGCCGAAAAAAAACGTGTGTCTGCCGAAACGTCTCGTGTGAGTGCAGAGGAAGGACGTGTTACTGCTGAAAAGAATAGGGTAACAGAATTTGCAACAATAAAGAAGAACGCAGAAACGGCAACCGGAAATGCTAATACCCAAGCTGATCGAGCAAAAGATTTTGCCGATCATCAGCCGTACATGGGGGACAATGGTAATTGGTGGAAGTGGGATGAGGCGAAGAAAGAATATGTTGATACGGGCATTTTGGCGAAGGGAGGCGTTCTCTATCCTTCATTTGATATAAACACTGATAATATGCATCTATACATGACATATCAAGATGATATTTCGGCAGATATGTTTGAGCTAAGAAACGGTCATTTAATTTTTAAATTCAAATAGTATGGCAGAAGGTATAATTGATTTAGGTGCGGTTGGTTTCGTTGATAAGGGGACATATAGCACAACAGTTAAATATGATTTCTTCAATTTCGTTGTGACAGAAGATAGCTGTTACTTGTCTTTGAAGGATGAGAATAGCGGACATCCGGTGACAGATATCGCTTGGTGGCGTTGTATCGCTCGTGGTACACAAGCTACAGAAGCGGCGAAGAAAGCTCTTTTGGAAGCAACACGAGCTTCTAATGCAGCCGATAACTTGATAGGCGCTGCGACTACTGCAGACCAGGCAGCAACACGTGCGAATATGTCAGCGAATAATGCCGATATAGCAAAAGCGGCAGCAGAGCAAGCCACAATACGAGCTGATACCATTTCCGGAGAAGCAAGCAAGAAGATTGTCGAGATGGATGCCATATCTAAAGCCGTTGCCGGCTATATCAATGCCGCCCCGGTTCGTATGCTTGTGTCAGTCCCGGTATCGATTAGCACAAAGAATAAGTTACGTCAGAAGATTGGAATTACTCTTTTCCCTTCCTATTGTCTAAAGAATGCTTTGTTTCAGAGAATATCCGGTAACTCTGTGGACGCTGACCCGTCCGGCAATCTTACTGTGTTAGGTACAGGAAAAAGCAGCTTTTATGTTATTCCAACTCAAAATACGGAGCTATGGCAGAAAGTAGATGTAACTGTTCGTACTCCGCTTATTCGTTTGACGGGCAACGGGAAAATTCGTTTGAATGGTAGTAAGATAAGAATTGTTTAACTTTTTAATAATTTTGAATTATGGCTTTTACAGAAGCAGAAGAAGCGAAGCTCCGCACTATTATTGGGGCTTTTGATGGTGGTCAGCAGGTCGATGATTTGCCTTTGGCTACGGATGAAGTGCAGGATAAAAAGATAGAGGTTTTCGATGACAAAACGGGAGCCTCTGGTAAAATGGATTTGAGGCAGGCTGTTCGTTTGTCTAATGCTCCTTCGTGTGGGCGTTGTTGGAACATGGATAATTCTACTCCTAAAGCGGCAGGATGGTTTGGCAGTCTTGAAATGTTACGTGATTTACAGGATGTACTCGGTCTTGGTGGCTATCTGGTAAAGAACGACCATAGCCGGAGGAAACTCGACCCAACAAACCACTATCGGTTTGCCAATGGGGAAGTAGCTAAACTTGACGGAAGCATGGGGCATTATCAATGGGGTTGGGGGAAGAAGTTTTATCTTGCTTTCTATCAGATTGGTCGGCTTTTTTATGAAGAGATTTCTCTCTCTCCCATTCCGGGACAATATAACTATGTTATACCTGTCGGGAGTATGTCCGCTCACGGTCATGCATGCATTGATCGCACAACGGACACATTGGTAAGTTACGTTAATGAAGATGTGAATTACCGTGGGGGTGATAATACTTCTTCTTATGATGGTACATACCGAACTCTGATCGGTCGGGCTACAACCAATAAGACTACTGAATATTTCCGTGCTGCTGCACGCAAAAACGGTTCTGGATGGTTGTGTGGTACTATGCGCCATTTCACAGTAGTGAAGGTATTGTTTGAAATTATCTTTGGTACAAGAGATATGCAGGCCACATTCAATGCAACAAGGGATGCAGACGGATTGTACCAGGGTGGACTTGGTTCTGGTGTAACAAATATGCCGGACTGGAACGGATATAACGGGTATCGTCCTTTTTTGCCTACCAGTGTCGGTATTGAACTTGGTGATCAATGTGGCGTTTCTACTTATAACGTTCTGAAAGAGGATGGAAGTACGTATTATGCAGCACCTGTTCCCGTATTCTTTGGCTTGAAAAATCCTTTTGGGCATTTATGGCGGCAAATGGATGATGAGTTTGTGCGCTGCAATGAAGATACATCGACTACGCACTTAGTAGCTCCATCTATTTACGGAACATGGACGATAGGAAATGCAGCCGGTATGGTTGCCTATTCTACTTCTCCGATAAAAGGAGAAAGCTATATCAAACAGGTTAGCTATGATAATTTAGAAAATTTCCCGACGGTAACCGGTGCTTCTGCTTCAACTTATCATTGTGATTATTTCTGGAATACATCAGGCGGCACTTCTGGCTTTCGGTTGTGTCTCCGTGGTTGTTCTGCGTACTATGGGGTTCTCTCGGGTTCTTCGGCTTTGAGTGTGAACAATGCTGTTTCGAGTGCCGGTGTGAGCTGGGGTTCGTCTCTCTGCGAAGCGGAAGAGGAGTGGTCAGTGGTCCCAACGTATGCTTCTGTGTCCTAAAGGGTACATAAGGGTACAAAAGAGTACATTGTGTCCGTTGTAACCAAAGTCGTACAAAGGATGCAATGTACACGGCTCCGATAGGAGCTAGCACCCGTGGCGCGATAGCGACACCCAGATAGTTCTTTGACATTTTTTCCATGTTTATGCTTACTGAATACGATGCAATTTATATCTTTGCGTCCCAAAAGGTTATCAGCACATGAGCCTTTGTTTTCTGGCTTTCGGTTGTGTCTCCGTGGTTGTAATGCGAACAATGGGGTTCAATCGGGTTCTTCGGCTTTGAATGTGAACAATGCTGTTTCGAGTGCCAATGTGAACTGGGGTTCGCCTCTCAACTTTTCGAGAACGAAATACAAGGTGTGCTGAAACCTCGCCTCTTGGCGAAAAATAAACTAAAGGCTAAAGTACTGGTAGACCGGGAATCGGGCCGAACGTAACGAGGCCAGAAGAAAAAGCAGACAAAACACTGCCAAGGCACTGAAAAATGAATAGAAAAGGACACATTTCTCCTTTGATTGAAAAAAAGGGGAACTTTGAACTTGCGTTTGACGGATTTTCCGGGCACAAGAAGTCTCGGGATGCCGTTCGCGAGTTTGAAGAGAATTTACCGGATAACATTGAAGAATTGCTTTCCGCTTATATCAGTGGAACATGGCAAACATCTGAATATGTGGAGAAGATGATACATGAGGTAAAAACTCGTCGTATTGCTAAACTGCCGGTAAAAGATCATGTAATGCAATGGGCCGCATGTTTACATGTTGAGCCCCTTTTATGTAATACTTTTATTCGAAATTCTTGTTCCTGTGTGAAAGGACGTGGCACACATGATTTCGTTAATTTGCTGCGTAGTAGTCTGTATGCTGATTACGAAGGTACATATTACTTTGTACAAATGGACGTCCACCATTTCTTCCCGAATATTCATCATGATTTAATGAAGAAGCACATCCGGTTTAAAATTAAGGACCCGAAACTACTTTCTTTTCTTGATGAATTCATAGACAGCTATTATCAAGGTTTACCATTGGGAGTTAAAATCTCCCAAATTCTCGCGAACTTTTTTCTTGCTCCGTTTGATCGACTGGCTATTTCTGTGTTTGGTATATTACAGGACCCGGAAAAGTTAGCGTATTGGACGAGTAGATATATCACCCATTGCATTGTTACCTGCCGGACTAAAAAGGAGGAAGAGGAACTAAGTAAAGGGGTAGTGTATCTTGGTAGAAAGTTTAGGTCTTATCTAAAAAAAGGATTGAAATACTATTTCCGTTTTGCAGATAACATTGTGATCATGCACAATGATAAGGCATTTCTTCATATCGTTACTGAATTGTCTATTATGATACTTGCGCGAGATTATTTGTTGCCGGTAAACAAAAGTTGGAATGTCCGTCCTGTCTATGAAGGTGGTATAGATGTTTGTGGTTATGTTTCTTATCACGATCATCGGGGACTAAGAAAAAGAAATAAGGTAGAGTTGTGTAAAGAAGTGGCTAAATTAAAGAAGCAGGGACTTTCTCCGGAAGAAATCAGATTGCAGTGTTCTTCCAGAATCGGTTTTGCGATACATGCTGACGCAAAGAACTTATTACGTAAATTAGATATAAACATGGAAAAGAGATTGGGCAATGTAATGAAGAACCGTCGTGTCAAACTACCCTTTGAGGGTATGAGATTCGACCAGAAAAAACCTTTTTCAGAAATCGTTTGCAAGTCAGGTGATGATGAAAAAGATTTTAAGATTATGCTGTTAGACTTCACATTCGAAGACAGTAAGATTGAAACAGAAGATGTAATCGTTGAAGTGCCGGACGGTGAAGGGGGCACGAAGCAGGAGAAAAAGACACAACCAAAGAAATGTCTCGTTATCCGCTACAAGCGAATTCTGGAAACAGTCACTCAAACAGACATAGAAGGTGAAGAAACAGAGACTTATGTTTTTGAGAAAGTAAAGGATAAGAATGGTAACACTACTGCTAAAGATGCGGAATACTATTCATATACGGGCAGCACCGTTATGATAGAGCAGGCGGCAACAGCTTTCACCAAGGAAGATTTGCCTTGTCCTACTGTGGTTGCAGAGTTTACCAATAAATTAAAAAAGAAATTTTATAAATTTACTTAGTATGAATAAAGCTATTTATTTAGATAGAAGGAAGTTCGATAAATTCGATGATAACCATTTCATTGTGTATTTGAACGAAGAGACGATTCCGGAATATGTTCCGGAAAAGATGGAAGGGCAACCAGAGCCGGAGCCTTGCATGGCTTATGCTTATTCTGGTTCGGAAAAAGACGGTGGTACAATAATCGATGCGACCTCTGCGCAGTATGATGAGTTTGTTGCAGGACTTGTCCGGTTGAGATTTTCTCAGAACCAGGTCGAAGCTATCCTATGTAATCAAGGTGATGGAAACGATGAACATCTGGCAGAATATAATGCTCTGCAATTATATCGGAAAGATTGTAAGACTATTGCTGCTGAACTGTTAGCTAGAGAGTAACCTTTTGCGGGGGACAGGTTAAAAAAGAAGCCCCCGACCATGTGATATAGTATAGACGCCAATCTCATACATACATACAACGGTAACACCGCTGGCCGAGGGCTAAAAACCTTCTTCCGCAGTGTTACCGTTTTTTTTATTTATATGTGAGATTGGCAATGCAAAGATATAAACTTTAGTTGATTATTGCCTTGTATCGTACTCATACTCTATGCTTTTCTTATTATTTATTTTAAATATGTGCTTGTTAAGCACAGTTTTTGTTATCTTTGAGCCGAACATATTTTGTCGTTATGGATAACAAGATTGTAATATACGGAAGGTCTGGTAATGAACTGTTGAAAATTGAGGTGGATGATAGCAGTTACCGTTATCGTGCGATAATGGGGACAAATAGTGTGACATTATATTATTCTCTTGATGGACACGTTGAGATACCTGTCGGTTCATATATCATCTATCAAGGGTCACGATATACTTTATGGAATCCGGAAAATTTCAAGAAGAACAGCACAAGGAATTTTGAATATACTGTTGAGTTTGGCAGTAATGCTGAACTTCTAAAGATATATAAATATAAGGATTTATCGGAGATTCCGTATCGTGTCAAATTTCCTCTTACTGCGAAACCTATAACATTCCTCCGGCTTCTTGTTAATAACTTAAATTTGAGGGATTCCGGTTGGAAGGTAGGTACATGTATTGATGCGAGTGAGAAAGCTCTTAGTTTTAATCATGAATATTGCTATGATGTTCTTGGACGTTTAGCATCAGAGTGGGGGACGGAATGGGAGATTGAAGATAAAACAATCAACTTATGCAAGGTTGAGAAGTTTAAAAACTCCCCAATGCCTTTGTCGTACGGAAAAGGTAAAGGTATTAAGCCTGGTACGGGTAGAGCAAATCAAGAGGATAAGAAGCCTGTTTCATTACTCTATGTGCAGGGTGGGGAACGTAATATTGACTATTCTAAATATCGAAGTAAAAGTTTACTCCTTCCTATTTCACAGGAATTGGTTTATGAAGGTAGGCGTTATTTAACGGATGAGTACGGCATGTATATTGTGTGTGCTAATCGTGTAACAGATACTATTGTTGAGGATAGCTACGATGCTTCCGATATTTACCCTAAAAGGATAGGAACTATAACTGCTGTGGATGTTGTCGATGAGGACAAAAATTTCTATGATTTTGCAGATTCTTCTATTCCGGATGATTTGAATTACGAGGATTGTCTGATAGCCGGCGAAACAATGACCGTTATATTTCAGACCGGTATGTTGGCAGGTAGGGAGTTTGAAGTAAAATATATCCATGAACCGATTGAGGATAAGGATAAGCAAATAGAAAAGGCGGGCAGACGTTTTGAGATAGTTCCACAGGAACTTGACGGTATTATGATGCCAGATAAAGTTTATCGCCCGAAGGCCGGAGATACTTATGCTGTTTTTAATGTTAGTCTGCCTGATGCGTATATATGCAATAACAGTGATAAGACAGGGGCGTCATGGGATATGTTTCGGGATGCAGTACGGTATTTCTATGAACATGAAGAGGTAGAATTTACATTCTCTGGAACGTTAGACGGGATTTGGGCTAAAAAGAAGTGGTTAGAAATAGGTGGGCGGATAGTACCAGGCGCCTATATACGTTTTTCTGATACACAGTTTCAGCCAGACGGAATAGATATCCGTATAACTGGCGTGAAAGATTATATCAATAAACCTTATTCTCCGGAAATTGAGCTTTCCAATACTCCGGTTGCCGGGTATGTTGCTTCCGATCTTGGCAAGATCGATGCAGATGAAGTTATTAATGAGGGCTTTCATAAGGATGCTTTGCAGTTCACCAAAAGACGTTGGAGAGATGCAATGGAAACCTTTGGAATGCTTGAAGATGCTTTTCTAAACTTCTCAAATTCCATAGACCCAATAGCTGTACGTACTATGCAGTTATTGGTTGGCGACGAGAGCTTGCAATTCCGTTTTGTAACAAGTAAGACGAATCCTGTTGTAATAGCCTATAATATTACTTATGATACTAAGGAAAAGGTTCTGAAAGCTCCTGCTACCATTCTACAACACATGACAATGGGGATAAGTAGTATTGCATCTACGCATAAATCGGAGGAATATAAATTCTGGGATATGGCAGAATATAACTCCCCTAAACTTATCGACCCAGCCAAGAAATATTATATGTATGCAAAGGTTAGTAAGGATAACAGTGCCGGAACATTCTTGCTTTCTGAAACTGCAATAAAAATGGAAGGAGTTTCCGGCTACTATCACCTGCTTGTTGGGGTGCTGAATAGCGAATATGAAGGTGAGCGTTCTTTCGTTGAACTATACGGATTCACGGAGATTTTGCCGGGACGTGTAACTACTGAATTGATAATCTCTTCCGACGGAAAAACCTATTTCAGTCTGGCACGTGGAGAAATCGGTGGAAATATCAAGATAAAAGCCGGTTCTTCCGGAATGCATAACTTTGAAGAGTGGGAAGCTCTTAATTCTTTGATTGATGAAATAGAGAAATCTGCTTCTGATGCTAACGACGCAGTTAGTGGCTTACATGATTATGTCGATGGTGCTTTCGCTGACGGTATCATCACGGAAGCCGAAGCTAAAGCCATTGAGAAGTACATCAACACAGTAAACAATGCCAAAGCTGCCGTAGAAGCCACGTATAACAAACTGTATGTGAACACCTATCTTCTCGGGGCAGCCAAAACCGGATTGCTCAATGCAAAGGTTACTCTAATGGGCAGTATAGAGAACCTTATCAAGTCTATCAATACCGCCATTGCCGACGGGCAGACGACCGTTGCGGAGAAGAAGGATGTAGACGATAAGTACACGCTGTTTAACTCTGCGTATGCCGACTTTACTACGGCTGTCGAGGTTGCCAATAAAGCAATACAGGATGAGTTAAAGAAGTACTCTGACGATGCATTAAAACAGGCTATTGCAGCTAATGAAGTGGCAGAAGCTGCGGCAAAGAGTGCAAATGAGGCAAACAATGCTGTGTCTAATTTGAACACCTATGTCGATGGTGCTTTCGCTGACGGTATCATCACGGAAGCCGAAGCTAAAGCCA
>ENA-OZZG01000287-OZZG01000287.1-human-gut-metagenome-genome-assembly--contig:-NODE-287-length-21230-cov-10.499740_pt1 | contig 21230 bp, 17 predicted proteins | sample MGYA00243645_ERZ654147 | MGnify/ENA primary metagenome ERZ654147 (study PRJEB26926, sample SAMN06165256) | human gut metagenome | biome: ENVO:00009003; feature: ENVO:2100002; material: ENVO:00002003... | reverse complement strand
TCAAGCATTTTGCAGAAAAATACGGAATGAACAAGGAGGTAGTTTATCCTCATTCGTTCCGTCACCGTTTTGCCAAAAACTTCCTTGACCGCTTTAATGACCTTGCTCTACTAGCCGACCTAATGGGGCATGAAAGCATAGAAACTACACGCATCTATCTACGTCGCACTGCCAGCGAACAGCAGAAGATTGTGGATAAAGTGGTTAACTGGTAAAGTCGCATCAGCCTTTAGAAGTGTATTCATTTACACTTCTAAGGCATTTTGAATGTTATCAAGAACAGAGAATAGTTCTTCTATCTTTTGAACAATGCGTTGTTGTTCGGCAAGTGGAGGAAGTGGCATTTCAATTTTATGTAAAGCATTGGAAGATAGTCCAAGTAATCCAATACCTTTCCCTCCTATCAGATTGTTTTCCTTTAAATATGCAAATGTGTAGTAATAAAATGGCACACATAAATCTATCTTTGGACGAAGTCTATGAATATGATTTTGAATGCAAATATCGTAATCATAATTCCATATTGCAGAGCGTCCAATATCTCTACCTTCGCATACAAGTAAATCACCCTTCGTAACAGTGCATTTATTCAATTCGCTTTCTTTGAATGGCATTTGTTTTATTGCTGTAAAATCAAACTTATTCCAGTACACATTGGATGTGGTTAAATAATCCTTGAATATACCTTCTTTGTTTGACGAATTGAGTGCTTTGCCTGTATTGTGGCTAAAAAGTTCTCCTAGAATAGTTTCTATCCATCCAACGGGATAATGCCCGTTATCACAAGGTGTGAAGTCGGGATTTATGCGCTTCAACAGTTCAATGGCTGGCTCGTCATTCGGATCTTGCGGCACGAGTTTGCCGTGAATAGCAAGATTGAGGATTTTACTTTTTGCCTGCTTGATAGTTGTTTGTAAATCTTCCTTGCTATTCTTGATAGTATCAATTAAAGAAATCCACTTAGCCACCTCTACAACAATTCTTTCTTGTTCCTTTAAGGGTGGAATAGGTATCATTAATTGCGAAAGCTTTTGAGCATTGATATTAGACTGATTAACAGCATCCGTTTTTACATTATAGCACCAATTACGATAATAGCTGCTATTCATTACAGTATTAAGGTAGTCTGAAAAAATCAATATCGGTCTAATGCGAATAAGATAGCCAGCATATATGGCTGGTTGTTCTTTCTTATAGATTGCCGTTTTCCCTACCCATTCACTACTGTTTGTGCGATTGAACAGTAAATCGTCTTTTTCAAGTGAGTACAGCTTAATATCTTCATTATTTGACGAATACACTAAATTAGAATAATCGATTGTACCGACATTAGTAATATTCCCCATTCGCAAGACAGCTATTTTTCCCACACTTAAAGACTTCTCTGAAGTTCCGTATTTCAATTCGCACACAATATCTTCTAAATTGCACCATTCCCACCCATTTGGTAACAAATAGGGATAATGGGGCGTATCGGAAGGAAAAAAGGAGAGGAAAAATCCTCTCCTTAATCTAAACCATGTATTAGACATTTAAGTTTTTCATCGGCAATCCATAATTGTTTTGGTTGAAAATTTATATGCAGCATATTCACATTCATACTAATCAGCCTTCTTCATTCTAATGGTACAAGTAACATTTGATAAATAGAATAAGAAACAAAGCACTTATTCTTCATTTATCCGATAAATAACCATCGGAAACAATGCTGTCATTGCAGCAGGTTTGATCGTGACAAGAGAGGTTCCGGCAAATACGGTTGTGGGCGGTGTGCCTGTTAGTCATATCCGTAATATCAAGGAATAAAGAAAGGAGATAACCAATAGAAAGTTATAAGCAAATATGCCCTCATGCTCTCATTATGTATATAATCCATTGATAATGAGTGTTAAATGAATGATGGTAGCATATTTTTGAAGAAACAATTTGCCCTCATGCTCTCACTGTTTAATTATACTGATTATTATCTAATATTCTTATATTCAATGTGATATAGCTGAATTCGTTTCAAAATCACTCAGGTGAGAAAAGAGTCTATTTTGCCGTTTTAGGTGAAAAAAAATGGCATAATGCCTACAAGATCCCTTTTATATACACGAATCTTATCATATTTTGCTAGGAGAAACAACGGTAACTACTGCATTTTAGGGAGTTCTTGATAGTTTATATAGAAATCATTATATGATAATCGGTCATTCATATTGCAGTTCTTTACTATGGGAAATTGCTTAATCACATTAGTGGTTAGACTTAATCACACTTGTGATTAACTTTAGTCACGTTTGTGATTATAGTTAGTCACATTAGTGAGTAAGCAATTGCGAATAATAGAAAGAACAAATAGGAAAGTACGATGAGTAGAACTTGTCAGCATGAAAATGTAATCGGATGTTTGTAAAATAGAGTATACTGTGATGAAAAAGCTCAAAATGCGATGGCTGACAAACTTTTGAATTAAGACTTCGTATGTGCTCATATTATTGGTTATCAGATAGATATGCTCTTTTTATTTGTTCTGTAGAATGAGGGCATGAGGGTAAAGATACTTTTTGAAATATGCTGCCATCATTCATTCAACACTCATTATCAATGGATTATATACATAATGAGAGCATGAGGGTATAATTGCTTATAACTTTCTATTGGTATTGGCGTTATGTTGAGTCGATTTATTGTGAAATACAGAAGTGTTTTTAATGCTTGTGGTAGCAATTATTAAAAATAATCGCTAAGAAACGTTTTTCCTATTTAAGAAATTATTATATTTGTACCGACTATTATACTATGGCGTAGTAGAACGTTACATATTTTAAGAAGCGTTATTGAAATTATCTTCTATCGTCAAACTTCGCAACTTTGAACTGTACCTGAAGATGATAACAACAACGCTCACGTCTGTGTTATATACCTGCCATTACTGTGGCATCTATATACCTAATGGCGTGGGTGGCTGTTGTTTATCTAGGTACAAGGCAATGCGAAGGCCCGACGATAAGATAAACAAGATACAGCCCTCACGCTTTTTTTTATTAACCGCCGAACAGAGGAGGGGGAGTTAGGCAAAGTCTTTTGACAAGATAGACTGATCTAACATTTACAGACGTATGAAAACAACACTGCAAGCGGGAATGCGAATCCTTATTTCCCGTTATCTGTCAAGTCGAGGTTGCGGAGACACAGTATATGTCACCGGACCGCCAGGAGTCTTCTGCCCACAGACGGCAATTATAGCATCTTTCATAAAAAAATATTCTATGGTATAATTGGGGCGTATAATGTCTGAACAGAATCATTGAAAAATTATAATCTAAATTTATTGTACGGAAATTATGGAAACAAACAATATGGAAATGTATGAGGCTCCTAAAGTGGAGGTTATCGAAGTAGAAGTGGAAAAAGGATTTGCAGTAAGTGGTGGAACAGAAGACTATAACCCGCAGCCTTGGTAATTGAAATAAATAATTTAAAAACATACACGTATGAAAAAGATATTGTTCACATCTTTAGCTGTTCTTGGATTAGGAATAACCGGTTGTTCCAATGAAGATTTGGGCGTGGCGAAAAGTGGCGTTGATGAAGTATGTGCCACTATGGGAGATGCTGAATCGCGTACTGCTATGAATGGCAATTCTGTCGTTTGGAGTATAGGTGACGAGATTGGCATTTTTGTAACGAATGGAAGTTCTTCTACTTACACTAACATTAACTATTCATTATCCAGTGGAGCCGGGACCAAGAACGCAGGGTTCTCAGGAGTACTGGAAGGTGAGAGTCCTGTAAAGAAAGCTGCTTTTTATCCTTATGGCAGCGATGCTTCTTATGATGGAAGTAAAATATCATTAACGTTGAAGGATACCTATAATTATAAGGAAGGAGAAAACAGCAGTGCTCTTATGGCTTGCCAAATAAATGAGAGCGCACAGGATGTCTTGGCTTTTAAAAATGCAGGTGCCCTGATGAGCATAACTGTCAATAATATCCCGAAGGACTATACTTGGGCGAAATTGACTTCTATGACCGCTCAAGAAAAAACTACTGTTCCAGCCATTGCTGGAAATGCACAAATAGCATTCGCTGATGGTATCCCTACATTGACAACCACAGAAACGTCAAATTCCTCATCCATAACTATAAACTTTACTGCTGGCAATGACGTGACCAGTAAAACATTCTATTTCCCGTTGCCTGTAGCCGAGTATCCTGCCTTGGAACTTTCCATTGGTAATGGCGCTACAAGCCAGGTTTTAAAGACAAAAGCTTTAGATGCTAAACGTAACGAACGTTATACCACAACTATAACGTTGGACGAAGTATCCGGAAGTGTGCCGACAACAGTTGAAAGTGTATCAGAGGTAGCCGATGCTTTAAAAGAAACCAATTCTGTTTCTGTGGCTGATGTGGCTTCAACTGAAACCAGTCCTACAGTTTCAATACCGAAAAAAAGTACACCGGCAGAAAATGTCAGCATATCCTTTGAAAATATTTCTACAACAAATGCTGTTGCCATTAAAGAAGAGAGCACTGGTACTGGTGGTACAGCTGCACCTGAAAACGTGTTGGTATCTGTACCGCAATTAGATACTGCGCCTAAATTTGAGATAGATCTGCCTTCTTCTACCGTAACTTTGGCTGCCAATGGCGAAACAGCTACTTATGATGAAGTAACGGCAACTACTGCTGCAAACACATTGGTTCTTGGTAAAGGAGTTACTGTTAATACATTGAAGGTAAAAGCCGGTAATGTAAGAGTGAAGAGTGGTGCCAAAGTAACAGCCATCAGTCGTGAAAGCAGTAACACTTCAACTGTCATTATTTATAAAGAAGAGGGTGCTGAATTACCCAATCTGTCCGGTAATGATGCATTTGAAGTAGTTGATGCTGCCGTAGCCGACTTGCAAAATGTCGCAAAAAATGGTGGAACTTATACTCTTGCCACAGACTTGACGGGAGATTTTACTATTTCCGCAACGAATGAAGTTATCATCAATTTGAACGGTCATAAAATCACCAACAAATCTGGTGATACATTTACCGTAAACAAGGATAGTAAACTGACCATTAACGGAAATGGTACAGTGGATAATGTAAGTCACGGGAAAGCTTGTATCTATAATAACGGTACAGTAATTCTTAATGGCGGAACCTATATTAGAAGTAAGGAAAACGGTCAGGACTCAGAAAGTTCAGGTGGTAACAGCTATTATAATATTCTGAATCATGGCGAGATGACGATTAATCCAAATGTGGAGATATCGCAAAACGGGCATTATTCTTCGATGATAGCCAATGGGTATTATGATTATACCAATACGAATCCGCGAAATGGATATGTAAGCGGTACTAATCATCAGAATCCTTCACTTATCATAAACGGTGGTACATTTGCCGGAGGTCTTAATACCATTAAAAATGATGATGGAGCCCGGCTTGTCATCAACGACGGTACGTTCACCAATATGTCTCAGGCAACCGTACAGAATCATCATGTGGCTGAAATCAAAGGAGGTATATTCAATACGACTGGTTCCGCTCAGTATGTGGTGGATAATGAAGGCCATAATGGTGCAGCCAATGACTTGGGACAGATGACTATCAGTGGTGGAACACTGAATGGCAAGATCTATGTGGTTGGTGCAGGTGCATCGCTGGCTGTTACCGGTGGTACTTTTTCCGATCCGTCCGCACTTTTATACTTAAGCGGTAATGCTAACGTGAAGATACGTTTGAATGGAGACGCTACTTGTAATGGCTTTAAAACGCAAAGTGGACAATCTGTAGAATTGGACTTGAACAACCATGTGCTTACACTTGCTAAACCGACCGTTGGCTCGGCTGGCACAGAAACGAACAGTTGTCAATTGTTGAAAGGTTCTACCGTTACTATGAAAAACGGAACACTGGCAAGTGATAATGATAAAATTATGATTCAGAACTACTGTAATTTGACGTTGGATGCTATGACAGTGAGGGGGCTAAATGCCTTATATGTATTGAGTAACAATTGTGGTAATATTTTAATTAACAATACTACGATTAATGCCGGAACTGGTGCATATGCATTTGATGTTTGCGGCTTTTCAACCTACACTGACGGAGTTAAAGTAACTGTTAAAGGTACTAGTATTATTAATGGTAACGTGGAATTATCAAAAAGTACCGGAAACACCGAACCTATGGAATTAAATATTGAGGGTGGTACTTTTAACGGCAATTTGGTTGTTGATTCATCGATAACAGATGCTTCCTCTATCATTAATGTGACAGGTACTCCTTCTTTTACAGGAACCGGTTGGGATAGTTATAAAAAATAAGAGAATTATTTGCTATCATGTTATTAGTCATGGCAGAAAGTGATTTGTAATAAAAGAAGGTCGTCCTGTCTCGAAAGGTCGGGCGGCTTTCTTTTTTTAAGATTAGAAGATTATGAAACTTAATCCCCATTTCAAACTCCGCTCCATAGCCGGAGAAACAATAATTGTGAACCAAGGTGTTCCCGATACTGATTTGACCCGTATTATTTCCTTTAATTTTTCCGCTTGCTTACTTTGGAAACGACTTTCGGGAAAGGATTTCACTTTACAAGAGGCAGCCTTGGTGTTGGTGGAATCTTATCATATTTCTCAAGAGCAGGCCGAAAGAGATGTGGTGATTTGGGCAGATGCACTAAAAAAATGTTCAGCCTTACTTGATTGATATAACAATGGATATAATACTCGATCAACCGGAGCAAATGCTATTTGCCTTGCTCCGATCCGCGTTGAACAGCACAAAGCCGGTTAGTGAAATCCTTTTTACCGATATATCTCCTGCCCTTTGGCAGGCGTGTTACAGACTAGCTTGCACTCAGGGAGTGATGGCCTTGGCATGGGACGGAATACAAACCCTGCCGGCCTGTTTGCAACCCCCGAAGGCTTTGAAGTTAAACTGGGCGATGGCGGTAGAGAACTATGAAAAACGCTACCTGCGGTACTGCCATACCATAGCCGAACTTTCAGCTTTTTATAAAACGCATGGCATTACCACGGTCCAGTTGAAAGGAGTGGGTCTCTCCACCTATTATCCCATTCCTTCGCACAGGGAAGGGGGAGATATAGACATCTTCACTTATTCGGCAGACCATTCCCGGAAAAGTGATGCCGAGGCCAACCGGCTGGCAGACCGGTTAATGGAAGAAAAAGGAATAGAGGTAGACTTTGAACACTCCGAAAAGCATAGTATGTTTTACTATAAAGGTATTCCGATAGAGAATCATAAAACCTTTATTAATTCGGAAACATACCGTATAGCGGTGAAGATGGATAAGCTCCTTCAAAAACTGCTACAACCCGTATCGGCGGAATTGGACGGAAAATGCTCCATTTTAATCCCATCTTCCACCTTTAATACCGTATTTCTCGCTTTTCATGCCGCCCAGCATTATGCACGCGGCCTGGCACTTCATCATCTTTGCGACTGGGCTTGCCTGCTGAATAGATACGGCCTGCATATTCCTGAGGAAGTGACGGATATTCGTTTTAGAAATATGATATTGGCAATGACCCGCCTCTGTAATGATTATTTGGGAACTTCCGTTCCTGTATATGGAGGAGAAGAGTTGGCGGAGGAAATCTTACGGGAAATCATCCGGCCACCCTATACGATGTCAGTTCCGGCGAAGAATAAATGGGGCATTCTGGTTTATAAAACCAAACGTATGCTGCATACTCATCGTGCGTGCAACAGCGTGTTGCGCATTTCACTGTGCAAATGGGTTGGAAATTCTATTCTGTTGCATCTGCGCTCTCCCCATACCATCTTCCAAACGGAACGAAAATAGGCGGTTTATGTTGAAAAGAATCTGCCGTTTGTTGTTGCCTGATGAAAGGAAAATGGGGATAAGGGTGGTTTGTGCCGTATTTCTTTGCGCATTACTTGACTTTGCCGGACTCGCTGCCCTGTTGCCTGTCTTGTTTTTTCTGTTGGATGACGGGAGGGATAAAGATGCCGCCCTGTTATTTTGTCTGGTGGCAATAGTCTTTATTTTGGTGAAAAACGCTTTGGTAGCGGGGCTTTCACGTTTTCAAAACCATTTTCTGATGTCTCTTTACCGTCGGCTCAGCTTTTCTCTCTTTACTTCTTACTATCAACGGGGATTATTGTTTATACGCAGCAGGGGGAGTATCCGGCTGGGATATGAGGTGAACTATATCTGTTATGCTTTTTCTTTAAACCTTCTTTCCCCCTTGCTTCGCATGACAGGAGAACTGCTGCTTGTTTTTTGGGTGACGGCAGCTTTGTTGGTTTACGCTCCGTTGACGGTACTGATGCTGTATATTGCCTTTCTGCCTTTCATGCTGATTTACGGATGGGGGATCAGGAAACCGATGCGCCGTTATGGTGAGCAGGAGCAGCAGGCTCGTCGTGAGCAATCCCGGCTGGTCACGGAAACGATGAAAGGGTATGCCGAATTGGAACTGAATGCGGCGTTTCCTTTTCTTCAGCAGGCATTCGCCCAAAGGGTGAGGAAAATCAGTGAGAGCCGTTTGAAACTGGAAACGATACAGCATCTTCCTCTTTGCCTTTCCGAAATGGCGGTCATATCGGGGCTGACCTTGCTCACCGTTTTCGGAACAGGGGATATCAAAGCGTTGGTAGGTGTCTTTGCTGTGGCGGCTTTCCGGCTGTTACCCGCTTTGCGCGGCATCTTAGGTGGTTGGACACAAGTACAGAATGCGGTCTATTCTCTGCGGATTATAGAGGAAGGGTTGGGGGATAAGGGGATGGAAGCAGTTTCTCCATCATGGGGGCAGGAAGCGTTTTCTTTTCAAAAAGAGATACGGGTAGAACACCTCACCTATGCTTATCCTGAAAGTAAAGAGGTTCTAAAGGATTTTTGTTGTACTATTCGTAAAGGGGAATATGTAGGTATCTGTGGTGAGAGTGGCGTGGGTAAGTCTACCTTGTTTTATCTGCTTTTGGGATTTATCACTCCGGATAAAGGCGCTATTCGGATAGATGGCAGGCCGCTTGTCGATGTGCCGAGGCAGGAATGGCATCGCAAGGTGGGATATGTGCAACAGGAGGTGTTTGTGCTGGATGGGACCTTGGCGGAAAACATTGCTTTGGGATGCCGGTCTATAGATAAGGAACGGGTAGCGGAGATAGTGAGGCTGGTGAGATTGGATGCTTGGGTGGATGAATTGCCGCAAGGAATGGATACTCCTTTGGGTGAAGGGGGAGGAAGGCTTTCGGGAGGTCAGAAACAACGGGTAGGCATAGCCCGTGCTTTGTATAAGAAAGCGGAGGTGCTTCTACTGGATGAGGCTACTTCTGCATTGGATAATGAGACTGAACGGGCTGTCAATGAAATGCTTCTCGGTCTGATGAAGGAGTGTAGGGGGCTGACTGTTCTTACGATAGCCCATCGGGAAAGTTCGTTGGCGTATTGTCATCGTGTAATCAGATTAAATGGAAAAGACAATGGATCGAATTTATAAAATAGGTGGCCACTGCTTCGCGCTGCCGGACGAAAGGTTGATGGAGGCGGTGGATGGTATCAGCGGTTTCAAGCCTTTTAGTTGGCAACCGGATCTGGTTTCGGCAAAAGATGTATATGAGGGTGCTTGGTTGCCGGATTTTACTGTTTGGGAGGGAAACGGTTGGGGTTTTCCGGCTTTTCAGAGAAAGTCCTATGGGTTCGGATATGAAGATGTAACCGGTACTTTTGGTGTGAGTGGGGATAGCTTTTTGTTGGAACTGGCTCCGCAGGGAGAACCGTCGCTTTATCTCCGGACGATGGGTGGAACCGGGAGAGGTATCTGTTTATATGGTCATTATTCTCCCCGTCTTTTAAGATTTGCCTTATGGATGGGGTATGGTCTGATGACGGTACGGAAAGATACGGTTGCCTTGCATGGCAGTTGTATTGTTTATAAGGGGAAAGCGGTTCTTTTTTTAGGTGAAAGCGGAACCGGAAAAAGTACCCATACCCGTTTGTGGAGGGAAAATATAGCAGGAAGTAAGTTGCTGAATGATGACAGTCCCATTGTGCGTTATGAAGAGGGGGGCGTGTGGGTATATGGCAGCCCGTGGAGTGGGAAGACTCCTTGTTATAAGGCGGAGCGTTATCCGTTGGCCGGATGTGTACGTTTGTCACAAGCACCGTATAACAAGATACGGAGATTGAACACTTTGCAGGCTTATGCAGCTTTGCATCCGTCTGCTCCTCCTGCATTTGCATACGAGGAGGAATTATACTGTGGGGTTTGTAGTCTGTTGGAAAAGATGGTTTCATCCATTCCTGTTTATCATCTGGAGTGTTTGCCCGATGCGGAGGCGGTGAAATTAGTATGTCGTACTTTATATGGAGATGGGTATGAAGCGGATAGCGAATGAATGTTTCTTTGCGTGGGTGGAGTCGGAAATCAAAAGTGGCAGGAGTGTGAAGTTCCGGGTGAAAGGCAATTCCATGATGCCTTTACTGAGAAATGGGAAGGATGAAGTGGTGGTGGGGCCGTATGATAAGGAGGAGTTGAAACTTTTTGATGTCATTCTGTTCCGGCAGACAGACCGGTATGTATTGCATCGGATTATTCAAAAAAGAGACAGTCGTTATCTGATGCAGGGGGATGGCGTCTGCCGTTTTTATGAGGAATGTGAGGACACGGATATCATCGGGGTGGTGAGAAAGGTATGCAGGCCTTCCGGAAAGAAGATTGAAACGGATTCCATGTGTTGGCGGTTGGAAAGCCGTTTGTGGTTGGGGCTTGGTGGATGCAGAGGAATGGTGCTGCGTGTCCTGAATAGATTGGGTTGTTGTCTCCTTTTTTGACGAAATCTGTCAGCTTGGAAGGAAATATTATTCATAAAGCAGGTATTTCTCTCTCATCTTTTTGTAGGCTTCCAGTTCATTCTGCCATCCTGCACGGATTTCTTCTTCACTGGCTCCTTTCATGATTTGTTCCCTTACGGTACGGTTCCCTATCAGCAGGTCGAACCATTGCGGGCGGGTAAAGAACTTGTCCGCTTTCCCAAGGTCTTGATAAGCTTGATAATAGGTGATGATGTATTTTAAAGAGAATCCTTTCGGGGCGGTGATATGGCGGAGATTATTGCCATAGCAGTATTGGTTTTTATACATCGGATTCTTATCAAAGCCTTCCAAGGCTTCCGGTCTGAAAGAAAAGGAGGAGATGCGGATATCCGGTGAACCGATTACTTGAAAAGGATAAAGAGTACCTCTGCCCACACTGATGGCTGTACCTTCAAACGGACAGAGTGAAGGATATAAGGCAATTGCCTGGTCGTTGGGCAGGTTGGGAGAGGGTTTTACCGGAAGCGAATAGGGTTGTCCGTGTTTCCAGCCTTCCACGGGGATGACGGTCAACGCGCATTTTTTGCCATTGGGCAGCCAGCCTTCGCCATTGATCATTTGAGCCAGCTCGCCTACAGTGCAACCGTGTAAAATGGGGATGGCGTGCATACCCACAAAACTTTTCTGGTTTTTCTGTCGCACAGGGCCGTCCACGTAATCACAAGGATTGGGCCGGTCTGTGATGACCAGTTGTTTCCGGTTCTCGGCACAAGCTTCCATTACATACTGCATGGTGCTGATATAGGTATAGAAACGGGCGCCTACATCCTGAATGTCGAACACAATCAGGTCTATGTCCTGTAGCTGTGTGGCTGTAGGTTTCTTATTTTTACCGTAAAGGGACAGGATGGGTATTCCCGTGCGGGTATCTTTTCCGTTCCTGATGGTTTCTCCGGCATCGGCGTCACCCCGGAATCCGTGTTCGGGAGCGAATACCTTTTTTATTTGTATATGCGCTGCAAGCAGGGTGTCCAACAGATGGGTTTCTCCTACTTTGGAGGTTTGGTTTACAACCAATGCCACACGCTTCCCTTTTAATATAGGTAAGAGACGGTCCATCTGTTCGGCTCCGGTGATAACCTTTTGCGCGGTCACGGCGTTGCAGATAAACAAGAGGCAGTATAGGAAAATGTATTTTGTTTTCATGATATGTGGCGATTATTTTGTAATATTGCACAAAAATAAGAATTTAATTGAGAATGGACGCACTTGCTATCATTAATAAATATTATCCTGAAGATAATGAACTGAAACATATCCTGCTGGCGCATAGCCGTTCGGTGGCCGATAAGGCGTTATGGATTGCCGGAAAGCATCCGGAATTGAATCTGGACAAGCAGTTTCTGGAAGAGGCGGCGATGCTGCACGATATTGGTATTTTTATGACGGATGCTGAGGGCATTTGTTGTTTCGGATCTTATCCTTATATTTGTCATGGATATTTGGGGGCTGATCTGATGCGGAAAGAAGGATTTCCGCGTCATGCATTGGTCTGTGAGAGACATACGGGAGCGGGTATGTCTTTGCAAAGTATTATTGACCAGCAGTTGCCTGTTCCTCATCGGAATATGGTTCCGGTTTCGCTGGAAGAACAGGTTATTTGCTTTGCCGACAAGTTTTTCTCAAAGACGCATCTGGACAGGGAAAAGAGCGTGGAGAAAGCGTTAAAGAGTATTTCACGTTATGGGGAAGATGGGATAATCCGTTTTAACCATTGGTGCGAATGTTTCTTGTAAGCCTTAAAAATAAATTAAATATCTGCTAAATAGTTCATTATTGGCGGATAATGCTTAATTTTGCCCCTCAAAAGCGTAAATGATTTGTGAATGACGCCACTAAAACGACATAGATTTATAACATTCCTACTACTATTTGCATGCCTGTCACTTTCTTTAAGTACAGGTGCTCAACGCAGAAAGCGGAATTCTGCATCCGGTAATGATTCCCTGAAAGTAGATAGTGCTTTGGTAGATACGTTGTCTATCGATACGGTTGCACCTAAAAAGAAACAGCCGTTGGATGCGCCTGTTATTTATGAAGCAAATGACTCTATCGTATTCACTGAGGGCGGATATGCCCATCTGTATGGTGACGGTAAGGTGAACTATGAGAAAATAGAGTTGACCTCTGCCGTGATTACAATGAACATGGATAGCAGTACGGTGTATGCCCGTGGTGTTCCCGACTCGGCTGGCGTGGAAAAAGGTACTCCTGTCTTTAAGGATGGCGAGACTCCGTATGAGTCAAAAATCATGCGTTATAACTTCAAGTCGAAGAAGGGGTTCATTAATAATATCGTTACTCAGCAGGGGGAAGGATACGTTACCAGTGAGGAGTCGAAGAAAGGTGCTAATGATGAACTTTATTTGCGTCACGGACGATATACTACGTGTGATAATCACGAACATCCTCACTTCTATCTGAAACTTTCCATGGCGAAAGTGCGTCCTAAGAAAAATGTGGTTTTCGGTCCTGCCCAGCTGGTGGTGGAGGATGTGCCGTTGCCTATCGCCATTCCTTTCGGATTTTTTCCGTTTAACAGCAGTTATTCGTCAGGATTCATTATGCCTACATACGGTGATGAAATGAATCGTGGTTTTTATTTGCGTGATGGGGGATATTATTTCGCCATCAGTGACCGTATGGATTTGAAAGTGTTGGGTGAGATCTTTACGAAAGGTTCATGGGGACTGTCCGTGCAGTCTAATTATAACAAGAGATATAAATATAGCGGTAATTTCAATGCCAGTTATCTGGTAACGAAAACCGGTGAGAAGAATATGCCGGACTATATGGTTACAAAAGATTTCAGAATTGCATGGAGTCACAGACAGGATGCCAAGGCTAACCCTAACAGCTCTTTTTCGGCGAATGTGAACTTTGCGACCAGTAGTTATGACCAGCGTAACCTGAGTAGTTTGTATAACCCGCAGCAGTATTCAAATAACACCAAGACGTCTAGTGTGAGTTATTCGCGCAATTTCCCCGAAATAGGATTGAATCTGTCCAGTACATTCAATATCTCTCAGAATACGCGTGACTCTTCTATCAGTGTGACGTTGCCGGATTTGAATATTTCATTGAACCGTATTTATCCGTTCAAGCGTAAGAAAGCGGTAGGTGATGAACGTTGGTATGAGAAAATCTCACTCCAATATACCGGCCAGATGACGAACTCGATTAATACCAAGGATAATCTGATTCTGAAGCAGGGTTTGAATAAATGGACTAATGGTATGCAGCATAAGATTCCTATCAGCGCTACATTCACTTTGTTTAAATATATCAACGTTGTGCCTTCTTTCAACTATACCGAGCGCTGGTATATGCGCAAGGTGGAGCAGAGTTATGATCCGTCGGCACCTAATAATGTGCGGAGAGATACAATCAACGGTTTCAACCGTGTGTATAACTATGATTTGAGCTTGCAGGTGAATACCAAGATGTATGGTTTCTACAAACCGTGGAAGAAATTGTTTGGCGACAAGATTGAAATGATCCGTCACGTCTTTACTCCTTCGGTGAGCATGAGTTATGCGCCGGACTTCAGTACGTCCAGGTATGGATATGTGGGAACGTATACTTATACTGATACGGATGGAGAAGTACGTACTCAGACTTATAATCCATATGAAGGTTTGCCTTACTCTTTCTCGCCCAGTGGTAAATCCGAGAATTTCACTTTCTCTATAGATAATAATGTGGAAATGAAAGTGAAATCCGATGCGGATACTACCGGAGTGAAGAAAATCAGCTTGATTGACCAGTTGGGAGCCAGTATTTCCTATAATGCGGCGGCTAAAGAGAAACCTTGGGGAAATTTGAGTATGAATCTGCGCTTGAAACTGACCAAGAGTTATACTTTTAATATGAACGCCCAGTTTGCTACGTATGCTTATGAGTTTGATAAAGACGGCAAGGTAGTGGAAGGCAACCGTACAGAATGGTCATACGGACGTTTTGGTCGTTTTCAGGGGTATAGCGGTTCTTTCTCGTATACATTGAATAATGATTCGTGGAAAAAGTGGTTTGGTCCGAAAGATGAAAAGGACAGTAAGGGGGATAAAGACAAGAAGAATGAAAATCTGGATGAGTACAGTGATGATGGCAATGAAAACACGGAGGAAGAAGATAACTCCGGTTTGAGAAAGACAGAGAAGGCGGCTATAGATCCGGATGGCTATATGGCTTTCAAGATGCCATGGTCATTGAGCTTGAGTTATAGTTATAGTATTCGTGAGGACAGAAGCAAGCAGATTAATATCAAGACGATGAGATATCCTTATTCGGTGACTCATTCATTGAATGTTTCCGGTAATGTGAAGTTGGGTAGCCGCTGGAATGTGAATTATTCTTCGGGGTATGATTTTAATACGAAAGAGATGTCAATGACAACGGTCAATATCAGCCGTGACCTGCACTGTTTCAATATGAGCTGTGGCTTGGTATTCGGTCCCTTTACTTCCTATAACTTCAGTATTCGTGCTAACTCCAGTATGCTGACCGATGCTTTGAAATGGGATCAGCGAAGCAATACGGGTAGTGCGGTGAATTGGTACTAGGAAGAAGTTGGGAATAAAAAATGAGAAATGGTTGCGTGTTGTTATCAGAAACCATTTCTCATTTTTTTATTTATGTCTACCACTCAATCGGTGTTTGCCCGTGCGCTTGCAAATATTCGTTGGTACGGCTGAAGTGCTTGTTGCCAAAGAAACCGTTATAGGCTGACAGGGGGGACGGATGTGCGGAAGCCAGTACCAGGTGCTTGTTGCGGTCTATGAAGGCGCCTTTTTTCTGTGCATAAGATCCCCATAAGATGAATACAATATTTTCACGTTGTTCTGCCAGTACACGGATGGCGGCATCTGTAAATTCCTCCCAGCCCCGTCGTTGATGAGAGCCTGCCTGGTGGGCACGGACCGTCAGTGTGGCATTGAGTAATAAAACTCCTTGATTCGCCCAGCGGGTCAGGTTGCCTGAAGTAGGGATGGGAGCACCCAAATCGCTTTGTATTTCTTTGAAAATATTTTGTAGGGAAGGAGGAAAAGGTACTCCGTCATTAACAGAGAAGCAGAGTCCGTGCGCCTGGCCGGGACCATGGTAGGGATCTTGGCCGATAATGACGACTTTCACTTTGTCAAACGGGCACAGATTGAAGGCGTTGAATATAAATCTGCCCGGTGGGTAAATAGTGGCAGTCTGGTATTCGCTTCTTACAAACTCAGTGAGTCTGATAAAGTAATCTTTTTCAAATTCGGGTGCCAGATGTTGTTTCCAGCTTTCTTCTATTTGTACGTTCATGGCATTTCTTTTATTATAAAATGTGCGTTAAAGATAGGGGTAATTTGTAAAAATGACAAATAAAAAGAGGATGACTTTTTATAATCATCCTCTTCTTTCATTGCTGATAGATTATAATCAAATAAGTTGCATACCCAGTTGGGCGCATTCTTTTCTCATATCTTCGGGCCATATACTGGCTTGGATTTCACCTATGTGGGCTTTCTGTAAATAAAGCATACAGAGTCGTGACTGTCCTATACCACCGCCGATACACAAAGGAAGAGTTTCATTTAGCAGGCGTTTGTGGAAATACAGTTCTTTACGTTTTTCCTGTCCGCTGAGTGTCAGTTGGCGGAGCAGCGCTTCTTTGTCTACACGGATACCCATAGAGGAAAGTTCGACGGAACGGTCCAGTACTTTGTCCCAAACTAACAGGTCGCCATTCAGACCGGGAAGTCCGGTTTCCGGGTTGATTGTGGTATAGTCGTCATAGTCAGGTGCGCGCAAGTCATGTTCTTTACCGTCACTCAGTTTGCAGCCTATACCTATAATAAATACCGCACCGTATTTTTGTGAGATGGCATGTTCACGTTCTTTCGGACTCTTGTCGGGATACATTTGGCAAAGCTCTTCCGAGTGGATGAAATGAATGTCATGTGGCAGGAAGGGTTTGATCTGCGGGTACATTTCACATACCATATATTCTGTGCGGCGCATGGCTGCATAAATACGGGTTACTATTTGTTTCAGGAAATCAACCGTGCGTTGTTCTTTGGTAATTACACGCTCCCAGTCCCACTGGTCTACATATAGCGAGTGGAGATTACCTAATTCCTCGTCAGCCCGGATGGCGTTCATGTCTGTATAGATACCATAACCCGGCTCTATATTGTAATCGGCCAAAGTCAGCCTTTTCCATTTTGCCAGTGAATGGACAACTTCGGCCTGTGCGTCTCCCAAGTCTTTGATAGGGAAAGATACCGCCCGTTCGGTTCCGCTCAAGTCATCATTGATACCCATTCCCTTCAATACAAATAGCGGGGCGGTGACACGGCGCAGACGTAATTCTGACGACAGGTTCTGTTGAAAGAACTCTTTTATTTGCTTAATGCCTAACTCTGTTTGTTTTAAATCAAGCAAGGCTTTATAGTTAGCTGGTTTAATTAGGTAACTCATTGTAAAATAGATCTAGTTGTTTTAATTGCTTGCAAATATAGAAATTATTTGTGATATTGTTATATGTTTAGCCGAAAATATAATCAAATTGATTGTTTTATGCTTAAATTAATGAGCAAAATATTATTTTGATAGATAAATATCCCAAATTATTAGGATAAAGACAATATATTTTGTACTTTTGCACGTCCAAGTTTCAGACGCACCCGTAGTTCAATGGATAGAATACCGGATTCCGGTTCGTACAACACCATACGGGGTAAAAATCGAGAGAGAGATTTAACAAATATTTGATTTAACATATAAGACTAACCGGTTGAAATTGCATAAGCACCTGTAGTTCAATGGATAGAATACAAGATTCCGGTTCTTGAGATGAGGGTTCGATTCCCTCCGGGTGTACTTTAGAGCCACGCTTTTAACATAGCGTGGCTTTGTTGTTTCCGCACTTTTCCAATGAAAATACATATATTTGCTGTGAAATGTTCTACTATTGTTCTACAAACCTAATTATAATACTATGGCAACTTTCAAGGCAGAGGTGTATAAACATCAAAAACGTTCTGACGGAACTTGGAATGTAAAGATCAGAGTGACCCATAACCGGGAGAAGAAGTATTTATCTACTTCTATCTATGTTAAGCCGGATGATATTACTCGTTCTTTCAAATTGAAAAAGAATATCACCGATAAGACAGACAAGATGATTGAAGAGTATGAAGCTATTTGCGCTGATTTGGGTTTGAGGTTGAAAACAATGTCTATGGGAGAACTTATAACTGAATTGGAAAAGGGATTAAAACCGAAAGTTGAGAATATTGATTTCATTGCGTTTTCTGCTCGCAAAATAAAAGAAATGGAAGAGGCCGGACGTGGAGGTTCTGCAAAATCTTATAAAACGACTATCGAAAGTTTGAAGCGATTCATTAAACGAGACACATTAAATATTTCTGAAATCACGTCTGGTTTTATGGAGGATTACGAAAAATACTTGAAAGATAGAAAACCATTAACTAAAAGAGTTTTGGGTGATCGTGCAATATCTATGTATCCGGGCTATATTCGCGCTCTACATAATTTAGCAAAGAAAGAATACAATGATGAGGAATTGGGAATCATCCGGATTCCTTGGTCTCCATTTGCCAAATATCTCGTGAAGAAACCTACACCTGCTAAAAAGCGTAATCTCCCTGCAGAAGTTATAAAGAAGATAATAACCCTTCCTGATGGTCCCGAAACAAATATAGGATTGACGAGAGCTAATCTTGCAAAAGATGTGTTTGCTCTGTCTTTCTTTTTAATTGGTATGAATACGGCAGACTTGTATAACTGCGATTGCATCTCTGACGGTCGAATTACTTATCAGAGAACTAAAACGAAGAATCGTAGAAGTGATAAGGCCGAAATAAGTGTGAAAATAGAACCGGAAGCAATGCCATTAGTGGAGAAGTATCTTGATAGGACCAGGCATCGTGTATTCAAATTCTACAAATCTTATTCGTCTGCAGATGGCTTTAATGCTGCCGTTAATCGAGGGTTGAAAAAGATCGGGGAATTAGTTGGTGTTGATGATTTGGAGTTTTACGCCGCGCGCCATTCATGGGCTACTATTGCTCGTAATGATTTGCATGTTAATAAGTATGTGGTTCATGAAGCATTGAATCATGTCGATGATGCAATGAAGGTTACAGATATGTATTTGAAAAAAGATTATTCACAGAATGACGATGCTAATAGAAGGGTGATAACCTATGTCTTAACCGGTGATGATGGAGTGAAAAAAAGGGGAAAAAAGTAGGTCATTTTTTGAACATATCCCCCTTGCCGGTTAATAACCAGTCGGCAGATATGTTATAGTCTTTTATAAGGCCTAACAACCAAGATATTTGAAAGTATCCCAAAGAATGGTTTTTAGATTGTGCCACAAAATGACGACGATCAATATTGTAGTTTCTGCAATAAGTTGCTTTTCCTCGTATCTGTTTAGCTGATATGAGGAAATCTATTGTCTGGAAGAATCTGGCGATTATTCCCAAAGTCTCTTCCGTATATGCTCTTGGTTTACTCATTTTCCTTTTTGTTTTCTTCCTCTTTAGGTTTGTTATCTACTTGTAATACGCTCTTTGCGTTAAGTGGAGAAATGACCGAACGCCCAAGTTGGCTTTCTAATTGTTCCCGGGCGACTTGTGCAACTTTTCCTCCTTCATGTGCCACTTGTGCATTTTCAGCAAATCCAGATGGGTTTTTCTCTTTTGATAAATCAGTTGTAGCTGTTTCGGCAAGCATGTTAAGAATAAGCTCGGTATTCGTCATATTGTCTCGCAGGTTCTCCTTTGTTAGACCTTTGAATCGTTTATATCCTTTCGCCGATTTTCCGGCCCATGTTTGGTAGATGATATCTGTTAGTGCAGCAAATTGAACACCTTCCTGCATCCCGTTTCTTCTCCATTCGTCCGTGAGCTCCTTGCGTACCTCAATACTCTTCAAGCGTTGGTTTATCCAATTATCAGAGTAGCCTAATGCTTTATACTCCATCATGGCCCGATTGATCGTTAGCTCCGGGTCCTGCATTTCGTCCAGACGCTCTTTTGCTACTTGTGCTATCCAAAGTTTGAAAGGTTCTGCTTTGGGTGATGGTATGGATTGGATAAGCCGGAAAAGTTGTTTGGTATCAGCAACATCCGTCTTATATAGTTTACCATCGGAAGAAGGTAATTTCAGTTGTCCGATTTCTTCGGACAACTGACTTCCTTCCGATTTTAATTTCTTTTTTAGGTCACTCCAATATTTACGAGGACGGTCGCTATCCGTTAATACTTCAATAACATCTACGATGGAGAAGAACCATTCTTCTTTCTTATCGTCCCATACTGTGCGAATCTTTTTATCTTCGAATATTTTGATAGCATCTTTTTTCGTCATAGTAACTCGTATCTTATGTACTGTAAATCACGTTTCAGACTTTCTAAGGCAGTTGTGTCCTCATTGGATATAAGAGCCTTGTCGATAGCTTTGTTTATCAAAGAAATGCCGCTATCGAGTTTTGAATCATTAATAGTTCCAGTTGCTACATATTGTGCGAAAGAGCTTTTTATAAGGTCTAATGTGAGGCGAATGTTATTCATATTAATTATCCCTTTCTACTTTTTTTTGTGTTAGTTCTTTAAGTAACTTATTGCCATAGGCGTAAACCTCCTTCTTTTCTTCTGATGTGAGATGTGTCATAGCAGAATCAATTGCGGCTTTTAACGAATCGGCTTTAGGTTTAAACTGCTCATCTGATAATGTGCCAGAGTCGTTTAAATCCATAATCCGAAATAGTTCCTTGTACAAGTCTTTAGGTTTCTGTATTTGAGCTTCTATTTCGATATCCAACTGTGTTTTGTGTGGTTCGGCTGATTCGTTAGTCGCTTGTTTTTTGCAACCGACCAATAAGCAAATGAAACAAATCAATATACAATATGCCTTTTTCATTATTACTTAGTATTTAGGTATTATATATATTATTTCTCCGAACTGGACGAACCGGCATCTGCACATGTGGCAGTGTCTTCCGTGCGGACATCCGTTTTTTTCCTTTCTTGAAGCAGCTCTATTAATTCTCCGTTTTGCCGGATAAGCTCTGCGTTCATTTCATCATGTCGCTTTCGCTCATCGATCATTGCTTGAACGATTTCATAAGGAACAGACTGCTTAGATGCGCTTATCTCTTCTTCAATATCTGAATCGCAGAAGCGAGTGACCTTTTCTTTTCCATATGCATCTATCAATTTATGAACGAAGTTTGCAGGGAAGGCTTCACGACCATTTTCAACACGAGATATAAAACTCTGTTTGCAACCTAAAACCTCCTGTAAATCAGACTGTTTTAATCCTGTCTCTTATACACATCTCCGAGCCCACGAGACAAGAGGCAATC
>ENA-OZZG01000260-OZZG01000260.1-human-gut-metagenome-genome-assembly--contig:-NODE-260-length-22221-cov-6.092619_pt1 | contig 22221 bp, 20 predicted proteins | sample MGYA00243645_ERZ654147 | MGnify/ENA primary metagenome ERZ654147 (study PRJEB26926, sample SAMN06165256) | human gut metagenome | biome: ENVO:00009003; feature: ENVO:2100002; material: ENVO:00002003... | reverse complement strand
GTTTGTGATGAACTCCTGTAAGTGGCAGTAGTGGCATTTTGCCTACTGTTATAATTTTGGTTTCTTTCTTGATTCCTACAGTTTTCTGTTGAAATTCATAGGGCGTTTCCGCAAACGGAATTGTACTTCCAATACATGATAATCTGGTCCTAAAGGTTGGTAAGAGAGCGTAATTAACATCCGTTAGATTGTTATATATGTTGGTAGCAATACAGTAATAATTCTGTATCCCCATCACTGCCATGTTATAGGCATTAATTCTACCAACAGTTGTGTGTTTCCTTATATTAATCACTTTTGCCTTTAATTCAGCAGTAACCTTTTTGATGGCTTTATCGCTCATATCAGTTTTAGCAATGTATCCATATCTGGTCTTGCCTTTTGGCAGGACTTTAATTTTGAATCCCAGAAAATCAGAAGAGTTCTTTCGGAGATTAACAACTTTGGACTTCTCCGGACTAATGTCGAGTTTTAATCTTGACTTTAAAAAGTCTATTGTCGCATGGTAATATCTTTGTGCATCAGTATAACTTCTGCACATAATTTTAAAATCATCAGCGTAACGCACTACATACCCATCTTTTAGATTTGTATATTTTCGTGCATAACTCAACCAGCCCTTACTTCCTTTCATGTTGCCTTTCTTCACTCCATTTGGTGTAAAAGTCTCCCACTGGCTACTTACCCACCAATCAAGTTCATTCAGCACAATGAGCGAAAGTAGCGGACTAATCAGCCCACCTTGCGGTGTACCCTTGTCCGGTATTCCTTCTCCTTCAATTTCTGATTTTAATATTTTGCTAATGATACATAGCAGTCGTTTATCTCGTATACCTAATGTCCATATCTGTTTTAGCAGCTTTCCGTGGTTTACATTATCAAAGAAGCCCTTGATATCCACATCCACACAATAATAATGTTTATACATATTTACCATGCTGACAACTCTGCTGACCGCATGGTGGGCATCTCTATTTTGCCGGAATCCATAGGAGTGATTATGAAACTTAGGTTCACAAATCGGCTCTAACACCTGTAAGATACACTGTTGTATCAATCTATCCCAGATACATGGAATCCCTAACGGACGCTTTTTATCGCTTCCGGGCTTAGGAATAAAGACCCTCCTGACTGATTGCGGATGATAATCTGCTAATTGTTTTCTGACAGTTTCAATTACTTCCCTGTCCGATAGACCTTTGATATCCTCGATTGTTTTACCATCTGTACCAGCGGTTTTACTTCCGCTATTGGTTTTTAGATTTCGGTATGCCAGGCAAATATTCTGCTCTGAACCGATAATTTCTAATAACTTATAAAAGTTGTTACCATTTTTGCTCTGCTGATACAACTCATCGAATGCTTTCTGCATATCGTAATATTCGTTGTACCGGAGCTTAGCTTTCTTTTGTATGGTCTGTAACCTCCTATCTGGGAGTTATTACATCTCTTAGTCTTACTCGAACCCATACCATTTGTAACTTATTTACTCTAATGTATGACTAGTGGCTATCCCTCCACCGCTTGTTATCACGGTTTCATCGGTACTATGCCACCGCTTTCACTGACATTATCTCCCTTATATCATCGCTAATCTCACGATGACTTTCCCGTTCGATACGTTTCATAGACAGTAAAATCTCCACGCTGTCAGCTTACGACGTTCCGAATGCGTTATCTGTTCATATATACCCGTAGGTTCCCATCTCTGAGCCTGCTACCACATCAATGCCTGTAACATTGCACGGATTTTCATAAAGGCAGAAGTCTTACTCACCCGCAGTAGCAACACTAGTTGTGTTACTAAGCATTTCTACTTAGTCCCGATATAGACCCGTACATTCGAGGGTTCGTCAGTGGATTATGTAACATCCACCATTCTAACCATAGGTATTTTATAGACTCCCGGCATATAGGATACACCATCCACCTCTGGACAGCTTTCGTCAACTACTATTGTTACGGTATCTCTCTGCCGACTTCACCGGGCTTCTGACATTTCAATGTTTACTCATTTCCATGCCAGCCGGAGTATTAGAGTAGCCTTTCAGGGCGTTACCCCTTCATTCGACTATTCACACATTCAGTTCTCCAACTCGAACTAATTTCATTACAATAGACAATGATTCAGTTGAGATGTGCCAATCCTTTTCAGACTGGAACGTCTCGCACCCCCTTTGGGATCTGTAATGATCTGGGAAGCCCTGCTTAACTGAAGGAGATTGGGTTTCACCATGAACAGAGTTTTTCCAGCGCCGCTTCCTCCGATTACCAGGACATTTAGGTTTCTCCTGGTCTTTCTGGTATTCATGGACAGCCTGACATTCTGGGATAAGATCAGATTATTGTGTTCATCTTTATCCGCAAACTGCTTTGCCACCTTTTTCGGATCTGCAAAAACAGCGGTACCAAATTCCTGACCTGGCATATAGTTTTTCCGGCTGGTTACATACATGACCATACCGATCACATATACAAAAATCCCCAGAATGATTGCTTTTAAGGAAGTTTCGTTCCAATAATTGGCAAACGGGGCTGCCATCACATGATCCAGACGGTTAAAAAAATAGTTGATATCCTTTCCGGGCTGATAGCACACATTTAAGAGATAACCTCCATAGCCGGAAGCTGCACCGCCAATGAGATACATGCCCCAGGACTGTTTCTTCTTTTTCTGAATTGCTCCGGTTCTCTACCTCCTTTGCCCCTGTATGGTTCTTCTCCCTGCTTCCAGGTTCTGTTGTGTCTTCCTGTAATTCTGCTCCCTTCTTCTGCGTATCTTTTCCTGCTCCTGTCTGGCACGTTCCCTGTGTACCGGATCATAGCTTTCCCTATATAAATCTTCCCCCGAAGTTTTTCTAAGAAAACGGTCCTCCAGGTCTAAAATTGCATACTCCTTTTTCTTTTCCAAACCTGCAAAAATCGTCTTATGGTCATTAATCCAGCTAATTTCCGATTTGTCCAGCCAGATAAATTCATTCTTACGGTACGGAATCCTGGTTTTGATATGATGCTCTGTTTCTTCATATACCAGCTTCTGGTCTATGGTAATGGCATTCACACCTGGATTGTTCCGTTTCTCCTTTTGGATACGCCGAATGACCTGCATCTTTTCTTCTGTTTCCTGGCTGCTTCCAGTGCTGCGTCTTTTGGCTTCCTCTTCCCCAAACAACTGTTTCCACTGCTGGGAATCTACCAATTCTTCAACCTGTTCCGGTGTCCTGGTCAGTGTCACCGTACCTTCCTTCCCTTTCTCCAAAATCCCCTGTTCTTCCATGTAGCAGATAATCGGCCAGATCTGAAGCCAGGTCATATTCAGACGGGAACGGACATCACTGATCTTCTCCACCTGGTTTTTCGCCAGCTCCCGCGCAACCAGTTCACACTCCTTCGGCTCCGGCAGGGCAGGCTTTTTTACTTCTTCTACCAACTGCTCTACCTTATCCGGCTCTGCATTTTCATAGTATTCATCTAACGTCCCAATATTGGAATGTTCAATTTTTGCCATCATGGACTGAATACGGGGCGCTGCCTGGGAATGGAACAAAATTTCACTCATACCGTCCTTCTCATTCAAATCCGGCAAAATGGAATATAAAATCCCATACTTATTTGCCAGGGCTTTTACCCGCTCCAGGTCTTTTGTTTCAAAACGGAAAACCTGTAAATCGCCTCCCATTTTCAGGAGCTTTTGTACAGAAGTTTTCCCTGACAGTTTTTCCTGGTCCAGAACTTTTTTAAATACCGCACAAATATCTTTTACAAACTGCCAGCCTGTATTTCCCATTTTCAGAATGATTTCTGCGCCTTCAAAGGAAACTTTAATGATCTGCGCCGCATCTTGTATTTCACTCATGCTCTCCCTCCTATCCCATTGCCCTGTCCTTTTTTACTGGAACAGCCGCCTTTATTTTTCCTTCTGTAAGCATGGCTTCCAGGTCATACTGGATATTTTCCTGTTTTAAGAGAGCCTCCAGCATGTGGTTTGCTTTTTCCTTTTCATAGGTCATATATTGAAGCTGAAAAATATAATTCTCAATCTGCAAAATATTTTCCGGAACCTGAAAAAACGGTTCAAGGTAATGAGAAAGGATACGCTCTTTTTCTTCCTTTCCTGCATGAGGCGCCTGTAACTGCAAAATAATTTTTTCTACCTCTTCCATAGACTCCTTATGAAAAGCAATACGGTACAAATCCTGTTTCTGCTCCCTGGTAAGAAAGGGCTGTTCCTTTTCGGCAGCTTCCAAAAGGGAAAATGTTTTTACCACATGTTCAAGTTCTGCCATTTACACACCCGCCTTCCGTTTCCGCATCAAAAGGATAATTTCCCGCATTTTTTTCATTCTCTCTGGTGAAGGGCTGTTCTCCATCACCTGAAGGATTTCTGCATCTGCCAGCCCACTTTCTACGCACTGGCGGATTTCTTCCAACTGTTCTGCGGACAGGTTATATTCCAGAATTTTCTCCACAACACTTTTGGGTACTTTTTTCCCAAGCATGGCAATCCCAAGCAGCCGGTGCTTACTTTTTTGTAGCCCTTCCGCTGTTTGTATGCTTTTTTCTTCCAATACCACTTTTGTTTCCCTGGAAGCAGCTTCTGTTTTTTCCCTGTATTTTTCTGCTTCTTTTTTCAGATCCTGAATTTCCTGCTCTTTCTTTGCCAGCTTTTCTTTTAATTCCTGTATGTTTTTATCTTTATATTGCAGGTTCTCATACAGGTCTTTAATCTCCTGGTTTTTCTCTTCAACAACATGCTCCTTTACCAGAGAGGACAAGGCTGTAAAACGGTCATTGCTTTCCCGAAACTGCTGAATGGATTGTTCCATGATCCCCATAAGATTTTTCATATAAGAACGCATTTCTTCATCTTTCGGAACTTCTTTTTTTGCCTTTGACTCTTCCAGTTGTATCCGCATGGTCCGCATACGGCTGGCCGGCAGTTCATTTCCAGCATAGGTTTTCACCTCTTCCAGATCCAGCCCGTTTTTTAAGCCCTCTACGATTTCCCGTACCTGGAACTGGTTATAATTTCCTTCACATAAAAAGTCGATTTCCCCAATCCCTTCCATAAGCCCTATGATGATTGCTTTCATCACCGGGGCTTCCTGGTTGCTCTTAACTACTTTCTGAATATCCGAAACAGGAAGACCAAAATCCAGCCCCATAGAAACTGCGTCCATCTGTTCTTCTTTTAAAACTTTCCGGCATTCTTCCAGATACCGTTGTCCTTCTACTGTCATTTACCCTCCTTTTCCTCTGCCCCTCGCAGACGGTTTCCTATTCTTTTCCTTCTGCTGTGCTTCCAACTTTTCTTTTTCTTCTGCTTTTTCACGCAGACGCTCTGCAATCCTTTTTTCTTTTAAGATTTTTTTCCGTTCGATCCGCAAACGCTCCTCTTTCTCAAAGAAATAAGCGTCTGTCTGTTCTGCCTCAGACAAGGAATATCCCATTTCTTTTAACTGCCCAAGAAGGTTTTGGTATGTCTGGTGGTCTTGAAAAAATTCCTGATACCCTTCCTGATAAAGTTCTGCTTCCATCTGTTTTTCCTGCAGCTTATTGAGAAGCAGAAGTATTTCCTCATAAGGAACCATTTCTTTTCGTAGCTGCTTTCTTGCCCTGCTGTTTTCCCAAAGCTGTTCCTTTGTTGCATCAGAAATGGCTTTCAACTGCGCCTTATCCTGTATGCGATAAGCTGCCAGAAAATCAAATTCCTCCTGCAATTTTTTCAATTCATGGATTGCTGCCCTGTATTTCCAGGTTTTAGAGTCTGCCATTGGTTTCCCCTGCCGGTACCTGCGAAGAAAACGTTCCTTCTGGTATCTGGTCAAATGCCGCTCCCGGTATGGGATAAACACATACGTCCATTCTACCGGTATCTCCTCTCCGGTCATTTCCGGGATTGGAAGGCGTCCAAAACGCTGCCGAAGCCTTTCCTCTGTATATTCTTCCCCTAGCTGGTCAAGCCGCCTTGCCCTTCCTGCTCCGGGTTCCCGAACAGAAAGGCGCTTTCTCCCCCGCAACTCATATCCCATGCTGGAAAGATTTTCAAGAAATTCCTCATAAGAACCTGCGTCCTGTAATGCCTGGTCCACATCTCTTCTGATCCGCCTGTCCCGTTCAGAAAGAGATTTTTCTTCCTGTCCTTTTTGTTTGCGTTTTTCCTTTGCTTCTTCCAGATCCAGCACAGATAAACCATGCTCCCTGCATATCCGGTTGGTCAGAGGCTGAATGATGTTTTCCCAATCCCCGTTTTTATAATCGTATTTATATCCCGTAGTACAGCGTACTGAATTAAAAATAATGTGCCCATGAATATGGTCCGTATCATTATGGACTGCATAAACCGCTTCAAAATCCTTCCCAAGAAATTCTGTCACAAACTCTCCTACCACTTGGAAGGCTTCTTCTTCCGAAACCTCATCTTCCTCAAACGAAAGAATGAAATGGTAGCCCTGCCTTTTATCCAGCTTTCCAAAATGACGTTTGGTATCTACCATCTGGGATAATGCCTGTTCAGGAATACAGTTATGTCCACAGACATAGCGGCCATGTTCTGTTTTCTCCGGGTTCATAATATAGCGAAGACCGTTTGCCAGATGTTTTGCTGGATAACCCGTTTTTGCCTGTTTCATGTGCAGGCACTTTGTAATTGCCATAACCTACAGCCTTTCCTGCACCTGGCTTACCAGTGTTTTTATCTGCTTCAAAAACACATACAGACGGTGTTTATCTTCCCTGGAATAAAGGGCGCTGTTATTGTTATGGGTAATCTGGTTGATGTTTACGCCAATCCGGTTGATTTCCTGGTTCATGCGTTCCAGTTCCTGACGGATTTCCGGGTAATCCCTGGGACGGTTGGTAATCAGCATACGAAGGTACTGGGAATCGGAAAGCCCCATCTTTTCTGCCTGTTTTTGTAACTCTTCCAACTCCCATGAGTACAGCCGGATTTCTTTTCTGCATTTCATTGTTTCTTTTTTCATGCTCCCCCTTTCCTTATCTTTATCACATATTTCATCTACCGATTTCTACTCCAACGCTATCTGCTGTCAACTCCTAAGACCTGCTATCGGTCACCATATAACTTCCCGGTGTCCGGACTGGCTATGCCAGTCCTCTGCAAGATACGGATTTTACCGTACAAAATCCCATCTTGTTAGGGGGCACCCCCTAATACCCCGGATAACATAGATAGCAAAACGCAGATACTGATAGCAGACCTGCGTTCCATATAGGGAAAAACCGATAGCAGTTCCAAACATCTGCTATCGGTTTTTCCACTTCCTACTTCTATTTCTGCTAACAAAACCCCAGTTCTGTTAGCAAATCTGCCAGCCTCCTGTGTCTGATGTGGCAGCAGTTCTTCCATTCTGCTATCAACGCTTTTGCACAGACTCCTTGCAGGCTGCTTCTTCTTCCGCAATTTCTCTCTTTCCAACAAGTATGGGAAGACTCTCTATGGACCATTTGCCGCTTTGGGTTTCTCTTATGAAATTATTGGTTTACCTGTTCTTCCAAACGCTCCAATGCCTTTTCAAAAGCTCCAATCCCACTGAAAAAGGAAGAAAGCCGAATATCCTCAAACAGATATGGCATGGCTTTGTATAGTTCCAGAAAAATATAGTACAGCACATCAACAACAATGGAATTTCCTGCCTGTTTGTAAAGCTGGCTGTTGCTTATGCCTGCTTCTTTTGCTTTCCAAAAATCCGCATCGGAAAAGCCCATAAGCCGGAAGCATTCTAAAGGTGTCAGCCTCCGGATACGGATCAAAGACTCTAAACGGTGTATCCCATTTGATGTCGTAAGCGTAGGGCAGAGTTCCCCATGCTCCTGTACCCTTCCCCGTTTTTCCACAGACGGATAACTAAGATTTACAACACCATTTTCCAAACATTCCTCATAACCTTTCTGTGTCTTTTGACGTACCAGAATGATATTATCTTTTTGTACAGAAGTAAGGGTATGGCAGACTTCTTTTTCTCCCAGTTCCAAAGTCTGCACAATCCGGCCTTCCGGGTCATACCTGCCCCGGATTGCTCCTGGACATTTTTCTACAATCTTTGGCTGGTCATGCCCTGCTAAAACCGCACCGCTGCTTCCTAAAGGGGAATAAATAACCCCGCTTGAACCATAGCCGGTATGAATATCTCCCACTTGAAGAATTTTGGGCTGCTGTCCGCCACCACCACAGGCAGTTACCGTAGGGCAGCACCCGTCTGGCAGATAAACCCGTCCAGTCTGTTCAAACACCCCTTTGATATTTCCGGCCCGTTTTACCCGGTTTTCCCGAAAAGCCTTCAGGCTTTTTTCGTCCGGCTCAAACAAAAGCGCTTTTCTCTCTTCCATATCTTCAATCAAGCGGCGTACTTTTTCCTGGGATAAGTAGTATCTTTCCTCTACCGTATCCTCCAGAATATCCATAAGGCACTGGAAGGACTCCAGCGGTTCTGGAAACTGGAATGTTCCATTATCCATTTCCTTCTGTATCAAAATCAGATATACCCGTTCCCTGTTCTGGGGTATTCCGTAATGCTTTGCATTAAGAACACTCCAATAGGTGTGGTATCCGTATTCATGCAGTTCTTCTTCAAACAACCGGAATGTGGTATCCCGGAATTTTTTTCCTACAATATTTTTTACATTTTCATAAATTCCCCATATTGGTTTGACACCCCGTATCATACGGAGCCACTCCACCAGAAGGGAAGAACGTGTTTTATCAATATCATGGGAACCACACATGCCGCAGGCGTCCCTTTTGGAATAATGTACCTGCAGAGGGTTATACTCATACCCGCAGCTTCGGCATTTCCAAACTGCGCCTGCCTGCTTGCCTGCCAGGGAAAAATCCTGACAGGGGCTTCCGCCACAAATCATGTTAAACGGTTCAATCTCCCTTTCGTCCACTTTTGTAATATCTCCCAGATTCAATGTTTCACTTGTACCATGAATCGCACAATAACTCTTTGCTGCATATTTATCAAACTCACAAAAATTCACCAAACTATATTTCATTCCTCATATTTCATGAGGTGTAGCTACACATTTTACCTAGGATTACTCACTTATTTCCTCCTGTCTCCTAAATTTTTTATAGTCTTCATGAGAAATCCACAGCTACAAACGAAATATCCATCTGGCATTACCTTACAATCATAGAATCACCCCTTCCCGTATCCAGAGTTTATCCTTCTGTCAAAAATTCTGTTGGTCTGCACCACCTCCTTTCCTAACACCCCCACTTTCGGATTGGTTATTTCTTTCTCACCGCTCTTCTTTCCTGATGTTTGCCAGCACCCTGGACACATACGCCTGCTTGGGTATCCCCATGCGGTATCCCTGCCGCTCATAGCTCTCTTCGATAAACGCAACCCGTACACGTCCATGCAGTTTCCTCTTTCCTATCCACTGCACTACTTTTTCCATCTCCGCTTCGCATTCGTCGATCTCCCATTTTTTGAAACATTCCTCATCATAGCTATTTTCCAAAAGAATACCCTCCTATCTTGCCTGTGCTATCTGGTATGGTACTATGTTCCTGTGTCCTACCATTTTTTCTATCTTTTGTATGTTTGTCCCTTTTGTTTCAGTAAGAAGCGGCCTTTCCTTTTCTACCAGGCTGGAAAGCTCTTGGTTTTCCTTTTTATACTGCAAAAAAGCATTATAGTCTTTTCCCATAGGTGGAAGACGTACAAAAACCTCATACTCCATAAGGGTATATTTTCTTGCCAATTTTTTTGCCGCTTGTCTTCCCGGCAGGTCATTATCCAAACAGAACTGTATCTTCCTGATATGAGGATAATCTTTTAAGAACTTTTCCAAAGGACCATCGGAAAGCATTCCAAGTACCAGGATATTGTTCTGATAGTCTTCCCGCAGTTCCATATCGGACATGGCATCAATGGCCGCCTCATATACATAGAGCGTATCACTGTTTTGGTCTACCAGATTAACCCCATAAGTTTTGTCATTCCCCGTAACATCTCCTTTAAAGGGTTTTCCATATTTATCCAGGGTTCCCCTCTGGCTGGCAAAACGTGGGATACCTTCCGTATCTTTTCCCACAAAAACCAGGTTATGGTACGTTCCGCTCTCATACAAAATCCCCTTTTTTACCCAAAAATCAATCATCTGCTTTGACAGCTTCCGCTGTTTTATCAGATAGCCATATAACCGGCGGCTGGTTTCTGATTTTGAAGGAAGTACAAAAGGTTCTTTCGGTATGTCTTTTCTCTGTTTTGTTTCTTCTATTTTTTCAGTCTGTCTTTCCGGTTGAAATTTTTGCATGGTTTCAGTACGGATATATCCGGCAAACTCCAGCAGATATTTGACTGCCTCCACAAAATCCATGTTTCTGAAATATTCCAGAAAGTCAATGGTGCTGCCACCTACCCCTTGGCTAAACCGGCACCAGGAAGACCGGTTGAAGATCATCACAGAGTCCATACCCACTGCCTGATAGAACCTGCCTTTCCTTTTCAATGGAATCCCTATCTGCTCCGCCAAATCCACTAAATCCACTGCCTTTGCAATCTGAATTTCTTCAGCCGTAAATTTTCCCATACTGCACCTCTTCATATTTCATATCCAGATAATGTGCCATTTCCGGGTGCAGAGCTTCAAAAGCAGTCAGGTAGCGGAAACAGGAACTATACTCTCCCTGTCCGGTACAAAATTCCCGTAGGCTCTTTTTCGAATACTGGGCCGGCTGGTTACACCAACGACTTAGGTTGATATACATTCCCTTATAAACCTCCGGTGCCTGTTCCCATGCTGCATAGCGCATCAGATAAGCCAGGCACTTATACCGCATCAAAATCTCAATCCGTATGAAAACGTCCCGAATATCCTTTGCCCAAAAATCTGCTTTCCAGGTCCCTTCCCAGTCATAACCGCACAGTACATACAGCTTAATTTTCTGGTAAGAAACTGGGATCACTTCCCGCAAAAGTTCCAATTTTCTTACAATAAGTTCCTGATCTTTGATATGGTCAAAGGCAAAAATCATACCATTATCCAATTTTCCAGATGCCAGAAGTTCCATCTGCCTTTTCTGCATAATCCTCAGATCCAGCCCCTGCCGGAATTGAAACCGCCTGCCTGTTTCCAGGACACTGGAAAAGATTTTTTCCCACCCTGCACAGGCAAAAAAGTTATCGTCCAAAAAGCATAACTTCTTTCTGGACGGGTCATAAAATTCTTCCAATGGGCTTGCTGGTGCTGCACCGGTGCTGTTTTTGTTTACACAGAAACTGCACTTCCGAAAACACCCCCTGGTGAGGAAACCAATGGAATACTCCGTATAAAATTGGAACTCTTTCTTCTTTTTCTCTCCTTCGCTATGTTCTTTTACCATCTGGTCATACAAATGATAGTCCGGTGTATGGTGTTCAATCGCTTCTGGAAGTACCGGTGCTTTATCGTAAAAAAATCCAGTCCCTCCATAAACGGTTGTTTCCCTCGTCAAAATATGTTCCGGCACAAAGGTATCCGTAAACACTTTTGATACATAGAGCCGGTCATATTCCCCTGCCTGGCTGTAATCCAAAAGAAGCTCTGTTTCAAATCCCTGCTCCTTCCAATAAGCGGAAAGTTTCATACATGCCAAGTTAGGAAACCGGTGTCTTTTCCGGTATAAAAGATCTGCATCTATAATCCCTATCCTCAACGCCTGCTCCTTTCCATACGGATAGTTCCGGTTTTCTTCTCCCCTTTGACTGCCTCTTTTCTTTCTTCCTTTTCCTTGCATTCTGCCGGGCAATATGATTTTCCATTTGCTTCCATGATTTCTGCAAATTCACAAATATGGAACACCCTTGCCCCTACCTGTGTGTGGTATTCATCAATATAGGTACAAACCCGTTCTTCCCTTTTTCCATCTGGATATACAATCTCTATGGAGTCCCCGTCTGCTATGCTGAACAGGGTATGATAATGGCTGTCAATAAACCGTATTCTTTTTTTCTCTTCCATGCTTCTCACCTCATATTGCCAAAGAAAGGACAGCCGCAGCCGCCCTTTCCCAAGTTTAAAAACTGATTTTTATTTTCTATGCCTTTTTATGTCTTTTTCTGTAATAAAGTAGGCCTGCTACCATACCTGCACTTACACCAAGAGCCAGCAAAGGCAGGAACCAGTTTGTATCATCACCCGTTTTTGGTCCTGGTTTTACGGTACCTGGTGTTTCTGGTATTTTTTTATTCTGGATCTCTTTTACCACTTCAATGACTGGTGTTTTATCATTCTGATAGGTAAATACGATTTCCCACTCTTCTTCCGTCTTCTCATATCCCTTTAAGGTGGCAGTTTCTTTCAGCACATAGGTGATCGGTTCTTTGAAAACACCATTTTCATAAGTTCCAATTGGAAGTAGTTCTGAAACTGCTTTTCCATCTTTTCCAGTCTTCAAACGTCCTACTTCTTTTCCGGTTTCCTTTTCCAGCAGAACAAATTCTACTCCTTCCAGAGCCGCTTTGCTGTCTGCATCCGTTTTTACGATAACCAGTTGTCCCATAGCACGCTCATCTTCCATCTTTACTTTCTGGATTTCTCCCGTTTCTTCTACTGTAAACTCCACGTCATTGGCCACAATATATCCGTCAACTGCCGCTTCTTCATGCAGAGTATAAGTACCTATCGGAAGGTACTCAATCAGGTGTTCCTCTCCTGTGGTCCAGGACTCTACCACTTCCCCGTCCTGATCCAGAATCTGCAGCTTCGCTCCCTCAATTTCTTTTCCATCTGTAATATCTGTTTTGGAAATCGAAACTTTGGTATGGTCGTCCTCCATTTTCACTTTTTGTACGTCCCCTGTTTCTTCCACAACAAATTTCACATCTTCTGCCCGGACATATCCCTGTTCCGTAGGCGCCTGTTCTTCATGCAGTACATATTCTCCTGGTTCCAGTGCATAGACTACATGAGGTTCTTTCTTAGATACCCACTCTTCTACCACCTTTCCGTCCTGATCTAAAATCTGCATTTTTGCACCTTCAATTTCCTGTCCGCCAGTCAAATCTACTTTTGTAACTTCTGTAATGGTAGGCTGATTAGAAATTTCTTCTGAAAAAGCGAGAAGTTCAAGCGTCTGGTCTGTATAAGACGCATCAAAGGAATACACCTCATCATTTGGCAGGTATCCCGGCTTATGCTCTACTTCCTGAATATAATATTTTCCATGAGGAAGATCTGCCTGAAATACCAGCTTGCCCTCTTCATCTGTTGTTCCCAGTTCAATCAGGGCATCTTTTTCTACAACTACTTCCCCGGCAGCATTTTTGATATCCTCCTGCGCATACAGCCCGAATACCACTCCTTCCAGCGGTTTTCCGGTTTCTGCGTCTTTCTTCAGAATACTCAGGGAAACTTTCTGTCGCTGATTGGTAAGTTCCATTGTTACATAATCCACTGCTACTTCCTGTCCCTTATATGCAATTTCAAATTCTTTTGCTTCCGGGTCAAGCACACAGTTCTGACCTGCCTTTTCTTCCACTACATAGTATTTTCCGATAGGAAGATTATTCAGGACTGCCTTTCCTTCTTTATCTGTTACCATACGGGCTACCAGGGCATCTTTTTCATATTTTACAATGCGGTTTCCTGCTTCGTCTTTCTGTCCGTCCGGGGTATAAATGGTTTCCTTTGCATGAATGGCAAATTCTGCACCTTCCATATTCCCTTCTTCATAGTCAAATTTATAACCTTTCTCTTTTTCCATGACTTCTTCCCCGGTGAAGAAACTGCTTACCTGATTTACGAAACCTGCTACACCGTTTTTCATCTTCGTCAGGAACTTTTCTTCTACTTTAGAAGCACCAGAAAGTTTTTCTCCCTTTTTATGGATTGTAAGGCTTCCTACTGCTTCATCATTATACTGTTCAATGACAACAATAAATTTACCGGTTTCCTCTTCTACCTGGTGTACGGTATCAGAATCTACGGTAATAGTGATCGGCGCTTTCTTTGCCTCCTGGTATGTGCCTCCGTCTGCAACTTCATTCAGTGGAACTTCCTTTCCGTCTTTTAAGAGGGCATTTTCAAATCCTACCTGTACATAATTTTCCGGCGCTTCCACTTCTTCAATCCGGTAAGTGCCACATTTTAACTGCTCCGGTGTAATCAGGTATCCCTCTTCGTTGGTCCTGAACACAGATACCACTTCTTTTTTCGGATATCTTACGATCATTTCCACATATTTTTCTGCTTCCACATCATAAATCTTATAAGCTGCACTGTTATCCAGCACCGGCTTCTGCGTCTGGGCATCTTTTTTCACAATCTTGAAGTAATACTGCAAAGGACGGTCATCAAACACACGCCATACCTGGGGTTCCCGGCTGTCTTCTGAAATCTGTACGATAAATGGACGAATCCCTTTTAAATTTTCCGGAACTGTAGACTCAAACACCACATAGGTTCCATAAGGAAGTTCTGGACTCTTTAAATATCCTTTCTTATCTGTAAACAGCTCTGGTACCGTAATCTTTTTACCATTCTCCCAATAAGAAGCGGTTTCGTCTTTGCTGTAATCATAGGTGATAAAATCTTCCGGGGTATAATAAGAACCATTTCCCGGCTTCAAACTTCCGTCTTTTACACCAGACAGCTCACTGATGAGGAATACCTTAAATCCAGCTCCTTCTACCAGTTCTGTTTCTGTCTGCTCCCCGTCTTCTGAGATCTTGATAAGCTGAAAGGCCTGTTTCTTTACAGTTTCCTTTACAGTTACTTCCCGGTGTACAATCTGTACCTCCTGTCCTTCATACGAAACCTCTACGGGATACTCTGTTTCATCTAACAGATACCCTTCTGCCGGCTCTATTTCTTTCACGAAATAATTTCCAAGATACAGGTTTTTGAAATCTACAGTTCCTTCACTGGAAATCGTACCCTGCGCTACAAGTTCCCCTTTTTTATGGACAATCCCATCTTTCTTATTGGGGTGTTCAATATCTTCTGCAGCATATAATCCGTATTTTGCCCCTACTAAGGTTGCGTCACCCTGGGAAATAAATCCCTGGGAATCCTGATCAATCTTACTTACATGAACTTCTCCCCGTACTTCCTCATTTTTAAAATCATGGGAAAAAGTATATGTGTAGGTGCTGTCGTCTTTATATTCATAGAAGAAACGATACACCTCATCTGTCATATAATACTTATCCGGTGCCTGGATTTCTTTTACGCTGTAATGGAAATTCAAAGGAATATCCGCATGGAACACAGCCATTCCTTCCCTGTCGGAAACAGCACGTTCCACCAGGCTTCCCTTTTCTACAAGAACCTTTCCGTCTGCCGCTGTCAGGTCTTCTTCTGCATACAATCCAAACGTCGCACCCTCCAGGGTAACGTCATCATGTTTCGATTTTTTCACTACATTTACGGAAATCTCCGGTCTTGCATTGGTAAAAGTGGTTTCCCCCTGGGATAACTCTACATTCTGTCCTGCATAGGACAAGGTTACAAACTGGGTACGTTCCTGTTCTGTTTTTCCAATCACCAGATTTTCCGGTGCTTTCTGTTCTACAACCTTATATTTTCCAAGATACAATTCTTTGGAAACAGCACTTCCATCTTCCCCGGTTGTCAGACTTTCTACCAGATCCCCTGCTTTATGCACCTTCGTCACTTTATCCTGGCTGTAAATATCCTCTGCCGCATAAATGTTATATTCTGCCCCTGCAAAGTCCGCATTTCCATATACAAAAGTCAGGTTCCCCTCTTCTCCGGTTACTCCAGTCAGAACCTCACCTTTTTTACGGATTGTGATTTTTCCTTTCTGTTCCTCATTCGTCACTGCAACAGAAGTTGTTTTTCCTGTTTCCAGCTTCACATTAAAAGACTCTGTATTCAGCTTATAGCCTTCTGGAACAGAAATTTCTTTTAAATATACCGTATCCTGGGTTTTCGGAAGCTCCACCTCAGAAGTACCGTTGCTGTCTGTGGCCGGCATCTGCACAAGAAGATTTTTACATGCACTGTCTGAATAAATACCAAAAACAGCGCCGGACAGATTTACTTTACTGTTCTTATCTTTTTTTGTTACCTTTACCCTTGCCAGGTCCAGCCACTTCACCGTAAATTCCACAGAAGCACTTTCTTCTTCAAAAAATGCCCCATACCCAATGTCCTGGGAACCAGAACCCGTAGACAATACTAAGGTCTTCCACTGGGTTCCCATTTGTCCTTTCAGCTTACCGCTGTTCCATGTACCCGTTACAGTTTTGGGAGCGCTGAAATAGAATGTGGTATTCCCATTGATCTTTACGGTTCCTGTCTGTTTTGTACTTCCACTGTGATAAGTCACATTCTCTGGCATTTTTAAAGTAATATAGTTTCTATGGTCACCTTTTAAAGTAAACTCCCCGGTACGCTGTTCCTTTCCACTTTCATAAGCCTTTGCTTCCTTTGGGGACAACGTGATTGCTGCTGTCGGAGGTGCTTCCAGGCTGTAAATATGCTGGATATATCCCCACACACCGCTTGCCTTAATATCTTCAAAGGTACAGCCATAAAAACCGTCCATGCCACAATAAGAATAAGCGGCAGCTAAATGCGTAAAAATATACTTTGTCTTCCAGTCAAAAGAGGGCATATACTCCCCGGTAATGTCCCCAGGACCGCCATATCCATAATAAAGGACTTTCTGCAATTCCGGGTTGCTTTCAAATTCATTTGCTACATAATCCGAGGTCGGCGGGGAAGCCTTCATAGACTCCAGACAATATGCCACATGGCCATTTACAGTGAAATAGGAAGTAGAATAGTTCCCCACGTTAGAAGGGTATGGGATTTTTTCTCCCTGTACCAGATGTACATTGCTTCCTTTTTGCTGCTCCATTGCTGCCGGAACAACCGATAAGAACATTCCCTTATCCTCTTTTGGTGTCAGATCAATCAACTCTGCCCCTGCATCTGGCATTTCCGGTTCTTCCGTCAGTACCTCCGGTATCTCCGGGTCAGGGTCCGCCTCACCGTCCTCACCGGAGCCATCTTCGGTATGCTGGCTTACTTCTCCCTGGGGTTCCTGTGTACTGTTTTCCCTTGCTTCTACCACAATTCTTCTCATAATCTGATAGGAAGGGTTTCCGCTTAACGGATCAACACGATAAAATGCCTGGTAAGAACCTGGGGTATTGAAATCAAAAGAATTGCCGGAGTCCCCTTCTGCTTTCAGAAACGTCACCTTTACTTTTTCATCATTTTTCTGAAAACCCCTGTAATCTGTTTCCAAGTCAAAGGACTCTCCTGCTTTTATGGTAAGGTCCTCTGCATACACCAGTTCTTCTTCTGTTAGTTGCTCCTTTACCTCTTCCAACTCCGGTAATGTTTCTGAAGCAGCCTCCTCCTGTTTTACTTCCTGTATCTGTGCATGTTCCTCAGACTGTTCAGAAGCCAGTGCGGTGATCCCTGTATTGAGTAACGTAGAACAACTAAGAAGAAGTGCCAGCGTCCCAGCCAGCAGCCTTTTCTTTTTTCCTTTCATCATAGCTTTGCTCCTTTTCATTTTTTCGTCAAAAAAAGCAGGCCACACAAGCCTGCTTTCCATTTTCTATCTTCTTTTTTCTATCTTTTGTATACGGTCTGTCCCGTATCCAATGCACCTGTCAATCCCCTTTCTATTCCCTGCTCCCTGCATGGAACACTGCCAAAACAAGCTGCAGAACCAGCAGAAACAAACATATCACCAGTTTCCCTGTCAGATACAGCAGTTTCCCCACTGCAATGAAAATCCCTTTTACAACTTCCCATACACTTCTTCCTACTGCCATATCTTTTTCCTCCTTATTCTTCAAATGCCCCATAAAATTCCGCAAACCGTAAATCTTTTTCCATACAGGCTTCTTCCTTTTCCCTGTCCTCTGCTATCGTTCCACCGTCAGAAAGTTCTCCCTGAACTGCCTTTTCCAGCACACCTAGCTTCTCAAAGGCTTCTTCCTGTGCCATTGAAACCGCTTCTTTTACGATTTTACAAAATTGTTCTTTCTGGTTTTCCAGAAGGGTATTTAATAGTTTCATCTGCTGTACTTCTTCTTCCTGCTGTAGATACTTGGCAAAATAAACGATTGCTTCTGCTATAAAATCGTCTTTTGTCTTGAAAATATCTTTGTTATACTCCTTCAGATACCGATAAGCCTGATGATGTACCGGTCTGCTTTTATACAGCCGCAGTGAAGTTGTATATACTTTTTCCGTATCCATAAGTTTTCACTTCCTATCATGCTGTCCGCATTTTCCTCTGTTTTGCCCGGATAATACTTTTCACTGCTTCTTCACAGCCCCTTGCATTGGCATGTATATCCGTTACAAACTGTACATCTTTTCCCTCATTGGCTCCAAAATGCTCCACAATGGAAGAACCACCGCCCATAAATACCATTTTGGTCAGATCCAGATTATAATGGTTTGCCTGTATGATACCATAAATTTCCTCTGCGTAGGACTTCAAACAGTTTTTTATGACGTCCTGATACTGCTTCGGGCAGTCATAGCTTCCTGTCCTCATAAATGCTTCTGTAATATATGCCGGTACCCCTGCCCCTGTTTTGGCAATGGCTTCCTCATTGACTTTTCCGATACAGTACAAAGCTGCCTTATCCGAAATCGAATACTTCCCGTCCGGCATTCCGTCAACAAACTCTACCAGGTCGGTAGTTCCTCCACCAATATCTACTAAAAGGCAATAGCCGGGAACTGCTTCTAAAAGCGTATGGATCACCACATGCCCCTGCATAAAAACAAACACATTTTCCAAAGACACATGATAATGTACTCCTTCATAACGGAAATGCAGTTCCTTTGTCTTTAACAGATATTTCTTGAAACTTTCTTTCTGCTGCTGAAATCTTCTAGGCGGAAGGGCAGCTCCCATTTTTACGGAAGCGTCTGTCAATCCCCGGAAACGCATTTCCTGCGCCAGTGCTGCAAGGGTAAGAAGATAATAATTTTCATTCTCTGTCTTATCCACACACTCCTTTTCCGGCACTTTCCCTCCCACATAATAAAACTGGTTCTGGTATTCCAAAATGTGCTCCAGGCTGTCCGGCCTTGCCTGCAAAGGCTGGATTGCTGCTGAGAATACCGTATTTGCAGTTTTCATGTTACGGTTTCCATGATCAATTCCAATAATCATTTTAGTTTCCACGTTCTTATCCTCCTGAAAGTTATAGTTTGTATTTTATCTTGTCCTCTTTGGTTCTTGACCTGTTTCTTTCTTTTCTTTGTCTATCACAGGAAGTTTTTCAAACAGTTCCCCTATCACAGCTTCCATTTCCTGAAACTTCATTTCATCTGGCATACACAGAAAAACAATCACTGCGTCAGTCAGACGTTCCCCATTCTCTTTCCGGTAAAGTTCCGTATAAGAACCCCAACAACCGTCCTCACCTGCATAAAACTTTTTTGTCTTCTCATTTACTTTTATGAGGTATTCCTCGGTATCAACAAAAATTTTCCGAATGGATACTTTTTGTAAATCGTATTTCATGCTGTCCATATAAACCGGAAGGTGTTCCTCTGGTGCAAAATAGACATACATTGTGCAATAGGTATCTCCCTCCGTCCCCATCTCCTGTAAGACAATCCCGGCTTCAAACATTTCCGGTGGAGCATAATCTACTACAAAATCCGAATCCTTACCCTGTGGAAATTTTTCAAAACGCCCTGAATCTCCAACCAGAAAATGTTTGGGGCACTGAATACGAAACCTTTCTTCCCTCATTCTGTATATTCCTCCATAATCTCACTAATATCTTTTTGAAATAACCGCTGAAGTCGGACAACTACATAGACATTGGGCTTTTGCTGTCCGTATTCAATCCTCTGATACGTCCGAAGACTGATACCCAAGACAGCCGCAAGTTCTATCTGTGTATATCCATGAGCTGTCCTGAATTTTCTTAATTTTGTTACTTTCTATCACGCTCCTTACGTCTGAGGGATAGCTTCCTGATAAGCAAACAGATTGGATATATAGCTGTTTGCTGTCAATGTGGCATTGTATAAAGCGGTAAGCAGCACTGCCCGGATATTATTGGCTTTCCTTGTACACTGCTTAATTGAGTCTATCACATACTCTACGGTAAACTTATCCAGCTTTTTATACATTCCCTGTACAATGCCAAGAGGTCGTTCTTCCTGATTTACCCTTATGGTCTTTGCATTGGACGTCAAAACATCTACTGCAAGCCCTACAATCTCATTGAGCAGTTTTCTGTCAAAAGGTCTGTCTATCCATATCGCATCATAATCAATCTGATCTTTGAACTGTTCTTCTGCTGCCTGATAGGATAAGATAGGATTATCTCTATACCCATTCACTATTTCTGTTGTATTCTTTTGGGTACTTTCTGCTGTAGTCTTTGTAGTAATCTCTGTATTTGTATGCCCGCTATCAGTCTGAGGTCCCTCTTTGGGTATCCAGGGCTCTGTTTCCCTGTCGGGGTATGCTCCCTCTTTGAATGGTGATACCCTCTCCCTTTGGAAAGGGACAGCCCTCTCTTCTACAAAATGTATCTCTTCCTCTATGGCTGTATGGGAACTGATTTTCTCTGCTTTGGATTTCCCTTTGCCTTTTTCAAAAGAAACCGGATCTGCTCCTGTTTCTTCTGGATAAGTCAATTCTTTTAACCGGTCTACGATCAATTCCAGATACAGAACATTATTTACAACAATCCCATTCATGGAAATGGTTCTAAATACCCGTTTTACCACACCCAGCTTCTCTAAAAATACCACTGCATTTGTCGCTTCTTTTTTGGAAATCCCAAACTGTTCGCTGATCTGCTGGTAACTTCTTTGAAGAAGGTCTGACTTAAATTTCTTTCTTACCCCAATGACCTGTCCGGTTCCTTCATCTCTGATTTCTGTAGGCTTATACCAATACACAATATCTGCCAGTATAATAATCGCTGTCAGATTTGGCTTTCCGCTTTCTCTGATGATTGTCCGATACCACACCTGCGGAATGATATTTCCAGATATGTTCAGTTTTGCATTTTCATCTACGATTTCATTTCCAGTGCTATAGATACCTCCATTCATTCGTTTATTCCTCACTTCCCTGCTTCTTTTCTTTTTCAAACAAAGCACTTATTTCTTCATCTGCTCTTTTGCCTGCCACTAGGCACGCATACCAGGAACTAAGGAAAATAGCTGTTACAACAATCATAATCACTTTTATCATCGCTCCGTCCTCCCAAGAAAAAAGGACCAAGCCAGCTAACAGAATCTTTTAACTAACCTAGTCCTTAACATATTTTTTTACAATGTATTGCAACCGAATGGTTTTTCACAAACTTGACCGCCTGTGAGAATGGATATAATTTTGACAGGACCAGTAGCAATAGGTTTCTATCTTTAAGAGCCCCTGCCTTCTCATTTCTACTATGAGAAATTCATTCCCGGTCTATGAATTTTCTACCCTTTATGGTATAATAGAAAAAAGACTAAATTGGCGTGAGCCCTTATTTTATAAGGAATCTGCTAACTTAGTCTTATTTTAACATGACCACCACTACCAGATGTTCCCACAATAGCGACAAACTCTCCTTTTTCTACGGAAAGGTTCACCCCATCCAACGCTTTTGTAATATTTGGTTCTTTTCCATAATATTTTTTCAGTTCAGTTGTTTCTAAGATATTCATACGAACACCGTCCTTTCTTTTTCGTTATCCTTATTGTAACGACCAAACCTCACAGGAATGTCACGAAAACAAAGAAATTTCGGTGTTTTTTCGGCTGAAATGTCACAATCTTGTGACATTTCAACTTTTTCCTTTATTTCCGAAGAAAGCGTACCGAAAACGTAGAACCTTTTCCCGGCTCGGAGAATACCACGATATATCCGCCCTGAAGTGAGATAATTTCACGCGCAAGATACAATCCAATCCCTATCCCTTCTGCATCGTGTACCGTATCTTCTCTGTAAAACCGTTTAAAAATCGTTCCCTGATGCTCTTCAGAAATCCCAATCCCATTATCTGTAATGTCAATCTTTACATACATTTCCCAACATTCCACCGATACCCAGATGTTTCCACCCTCCGGAGTATACTTCACTGCATTATCTAAAATGTTAAACAAAGCTTCTGTGGTCCACTTCCGGTCATGAGAAACCATCAGTCCCTCCGGGCAGTCTACCTGTACGTCAATCTTTTTTTTCTCCGCATTTAAGAACTGTCTCTTATTACACATCTCCGAGCCCACGAGACAAGAGG
>ENA-OZZG01000238-OZZG01000238.1-human-gut-metagenome-genome-assembly--contig:-NODE-238-length-23186-cov-8.394319_pt1 | contig 23186 bp, 10 predicted proteins | sample MGYA00243645_ERZ654147 | MGnify/ENA primary metagenome ERZ654147 (study PRJEB26926, sample SAMN06165256) | human gut metagenome | biome: ENVO:00009003; feature: ENVO:2100002; material: ENVO:00002003... | reverse complement strand
GTTTAATTCCATAAGCTATGAATTTGGAGACAAAGATAACAATTTATAAATTTACCCCTCAGGTTTTTACATTGACCCTTTTATACTCATTCAAAGAGGTCGTAAAAAGCAACTCCCCCCAGCGAAAAAGAAAAGAGCATATTGCCCCATTTTATTTGGCTTGCTTATAAATGGAAAGAGGAGCGATACAACATCGTGTACTGCTCCTCCTTGCCAATATATGAAAAAACAAATCCCAACTATTGCACATAACGGACCGTACTCCCAGTCCTGCTTTTAACATCGGTCTGTTGTCCTTCTAATAGTATTTCACGGCAGGAGCTGCCGCTCCTTTATATTGTTTATTGACATAAACACGTATCCAATCTATGTACATACAAGGCATGGCGCTGTTGTCCCACAGTTCAGGTTTCACAGCTCCGGCCCATGCTTTGGGATTGGTTGAGATACCGGTGCTAAAAATCATAAAGAAACCTTTAGGATCACTCCACGGCCAATCGGTATTACCATTTTCCCCTCGTTTGTGCTCAAAATAAGTAGCTCCATTTACCCCACCTACTATACGGTCGGGATACCATTCCAACCAATAGATATTCCATTTTGACATATCTCTGATTTCAATAGACGAAGTAACACTTCCTGCACCACCAACTACACCGGCATAATGATTTTCCGAATGCAGGGTGAAATGAGCACGGTTGTTCAATTTCCTTTTAGGGTTCTCCAAAAGATCTATCTCACCATTGGCAGGCCAAGGAAGATTATTATTGCCCATAAACCACAACGCATCGTTGAACCCCTCATAGGCATTACGTTTGAATCGCACCTCAATGCGCATATTTTCTGTAAAATTACACCACTCCTCACTACTTCCGGGCAGAGCAGTCCGATAACATCCATGTGAGAATTTCACACGCTTACCGAAACGGTTATCCACCGAATCAGCTTCTTCTATGCTACGAATCTGCAATACACCATTCTTCACTTCCGAACAACGGCTGTTATCTACCCGGGCATCACGACTCATATGCTTGCCTCGATGTTCGATGAATCCCAACGGCAGTCCATTACGGGTATCCCGCTCCAGGAATTCATGTGCTGTGAAAAAACTCCATCCATCCACCGACGGATGCGCATCCCCAACTTTTAAAGTAAGCGGTGCACCGGGAACGGGATAGACTGCAGATTCATCATCTTTAGCAGGTAAAGCAACAGCGAATATTCCTATTTCAGCAATCGATGTGCATGGTTTCCCACTTATTTCAGCAAGAGGAACCAGACGGAAGAAACGTCCTCTATAACTTTGTTCAAAGTGTACGAAACAAGTCACAGGGTTATGCATAATGTTACTGAACTCCCCGGATGTGGCACATGTTTTCCAATGCGAGCCATCCATACTGACTTCAAAACGGTATTTATAGATAGTTCCTGCCAGATTATCGTCCTGCGCAGGTGTATAGCTGAATCCGGTGATTTCGGCATCGCGCCCCAAATCTACAGTGAATGTTTTGAGCCCTTCCGTACGCCATACTGTCTGTACATTTTTATCAAAAGCCTTCCGCATAGTCTCATCCGTACCGGAAAGACGCCATTGGCTTACCGGCACATTTCCCAACTGAACTTTAGCGCTATTGTCTGTCAGCGGACGGGCATAAAAAAGTCCTGTACGCAGAATGTGAGCTTCGTTACGCGCAGAGCGTATCGTCAGACGAATTTTCTCCGGTTGGCACTCTGTAAAACGCACCAAACGCTTGTAGCCCACAGTAGTACCTTCGGCAAGTGTCCGCCAATTCCCATCCCAATAGCCTTCTAATAAAAAACTTTCCACACGTTGTCCTTTGGTTATATCCTCCTGAATCATAAAGGTGTTTACAAGAGCATCCTTCCGTACCATGTATTCTTTCGATGTACCTGATAGGGCTTCCCACCGTGTTCTCCCCCTCTTCAGATAATCTTTTTCAAAAGTATTTTTGAGGTAAGTAGAGAACTCTTTTAGCCTGCGGCAATCATTTTCATGGATAAGTCCCGACTTATTGGGTGGAATATTGAGCAATAACACCGAATTATATCCTACCGACTTGAAGTAGATATCTGCCAGATGCGCAAGCGATTTTACATGACTATCCTCCTTGGAATGGTAAAACCAGCCCGGACGGATAGATACATCCACCTCCGAAGGAAACCAAAAAAGCTCTTTTGCACGTGCCACAATGTCCCGGCTTCCCAAATCTTTTGACTTGCCAAATACGCCCAGCTCCTTATTTTGTCCTATGGCACGGGAATAAATACCAGGAGTCAATACCGTAGCGCTCCATTCTGTCTTACGTCCGATGCCCTTCTCGTTGCCTACCCAACGAACGTCATCGCCCATGACAGCAGTAACCGCTTTGGGCTGTAAACGCCGGATTGTACGCTCAATAGCCTCCCAATCATAAATTTGCTTTTTGCCATTAGGCCCTTCCCCATTGGCTCCGTCGAACCACACTTCATGCACTTCTCCATAGTTGGTAAGCAACTCCGTAAGCTGCTCGATGAAGAACCGGTTATAGGCATCGCCTTGTCCGTAACATTCGGCATTGCGATCCCAGGGTGAAAGATATATACCGAACTTCAAGCCATATTTCTTGCAGGCATTGCGTAACTCGCGCACCACATCTCCCTTGCCATTCTTCCAAGGTGACGACACTACAGAATGCCGGGTGGTCTTGGTCGGCCATAGACAAAAGCCATCATGATGTTTGGCAGTAATGACAGCCATCTTGAAACCTCCTTCTTTCAAGGCACGCACCCATTGCTCGCAATCCAGTCCGGTAGGATTGAAAAGCGCAGGATCCTCCTTGCCGTCTCCCCATTCACGTTCTGTAAAAGTATTGATACCAAAATGTAAAAAAGCCGTCAGTTCCATCTGTTGCCACTCCAACTGCTGTGGTGTGGGTACTAACCGGGAGGCCATATCTATTTTCTCCTCCACCGTAGCTTGTGGTGGAAATTCCAAATGCTTTTCGTAATATTCCTGTGCATTGGACTGTGTATAACAGCTCAACAACATCAAAGCAGAAAAAAATGTCTTTTTCATGGTTATTCTTTTTCTATTCAATAATTATCTCATCTATGCACACCTTCGTTGTTTGCTCCGGACGAACATGCGTTGGCGGATTCATACCAGCTCCATAGGCAACAATACGCACATAGCGAGACTCATCTTTTAAATCAAACTGCACATCCTCTGTAAACATACCCTGTCTGAATATTTCCGTCTCTGTAAAGGACTGTTCTTTTATTTTCCGGTATTGACGATCATCCGGCGATACCCAGACCTCCATCCTGCGCGGTTTGTGGATGCCCATGCCGTAACTGTTGTTGAATCCCATTATGAGTTTCTGCATACGGGTTTTCTTGCCTAAGTCAAGGGTGATGCAGATTGTATCGTTATTTTCCCATGACGCCCATTCAAAGTCAGAACTGCGACTGCTCCCTCTGACTCCGTTAACCAGCACATCCTTTGCCGGAGAGTCCGTATATACTGTACAAGCTGTCACCTTATTCAAACAAACCGGCAACGTCAGCATTTTCCCCATACGCTTTCCATTGTAAAAAGTTGCACATTTCAGCAGCGTGCTCTGTTTTACAATCAGAGGTTTTACATAGCGCGGAGAGTTGACCGTTGGTTCACCCCCGTCCAAGGTATAGGCTATCTCCACATCGGGACGAATACAATCCAGGGTGACTTGTAACTTGCCATTGCGAACCGTTACAGAGTGCTGAATATTATACATTGATTGGGCGAAATTCACTCCTTTGACGGCCAATCGTTCCGTAAAATGATCCAGTGCTTTCAGAAAGCGGCTCCAGTCTTTCTTTCCTGGTATAGTCCACCCCACTTCAGCCACAGCCGCCAACCGGGGGAACAACATATATTCCACATCACTGGTCCGGTTGCAGAACTCTGTCCACATAGAACCTTGCACACCCATCAACAGCGACTTTATCCCATCATTCCAAGTCGGTCCCACAGGTTCATAACTATAAATATCTTTCAATGTATTATTTCCAAAATAGGTATACGGTTCAAACCATTGGGGACCTTGATAACGGATAAGATACATGACACGAGCAGGAGTCATTACAAAGCGATGCCCTTGCCTGGCTGCTTTTAGCGCAGCTTCACCCATACCTCTCCAGCCGAATATAATAGCATCATCAGGTATCTGCGATTGGGTCAGTTCGTCCCATCCCATCACTTCACGCCCCTTGCTTTGTACATACTTGCTCATACGTCGCATAAAATAGCCTTGCAAATCTTCCTCATCCGCCAGTTTTTCCTCTCTGATACGTTTCTGGCAAAGCGGGCATTGCTTCCAATGCGTTTTCCAAGCCTCATCACCCCCTAAATGAATATACCGGGAAGGAAAAAGCGCCATTACCTCATCAAGAACGTCTTGCAGGAAATGATAAACATTTTCATTCCCCGCACAATAAATGATGTCAGCATGATTCCCCCCGAGTCCCGGCAACACACCAATGAATTTATCCACTACAGGACAAGCAAGCATCGGATAGGCTGCAAGAGCCGCATTACTGTGTGCCGGCATATCTATTTCAGGTATAATTTCAATGCACCGTGAGGAAGCATATGCCACAATCTCGCGTATGTCCGTCTGGGTATAGAATCCTTTTTCCACGGTAGGCTCACCTTGCCGTTGGTTGTGCCTCTCATGGAAAAGCAAGCCTTCCCGTTCTACGCGACGGGAGCCTACAGCCGTAAGCAAAGGATGCTTTTTTATCTCAATGCGCCAACCGTTATCATCAGTAAGATGCAAGTGCAATGTATTTATCTTCAACAAAGATATACAATCTATCAGACGTAAAAGGTCTTCTTTAGGAATAAAATATCGGGCTACATCAATCATCACGCCTCTGTACCCGAAACGGGGACTGTCATTCACGGTAGCAGCCGGTACGCTCCAGTCGACATTCATTGCACGCTCTCCTCCCTCCAGCTCTGAAGGCAGAAGTTGGCGCAAGCTTTGAAAGGCATAGAACGCCCCTTCTTTACTCGATGTATACACGTTAATCCGCTTAGGAGTGATGACCAGGCGATAAGCTTCTTTTTTTAAGGAACTGTCAAAACGAAGGCAGACATCACCGGCTTTCGCTGTTGTTTTCACTTGAGGAGTAAAGCCTGCAGGAACATTGAACAGCGAGGCGAACTGTTCTGCTACAGATACCATAGCTGTATCCTCTACGGTGATTACCGTACTGGCTTTAAATATGAAATTACCCTTTTCAAGCGTAAAATTCTCCGGTGCAGGTACAATTTCTAATTTTTGCATCTTGCGCTCTTCACCTCTGACATAAAGAATGCAGACACACAAAAAGAAGAAGGTCAAAATGAAGATATTTTTTTTCATTTCTATATTTATATGGTGAAAAATCAGTCTCTATCACGTTCCGGCGAGAACCGCACCGGATCGTTATACTGCTCTTGCAGCTCCAGCATGGTTTCTTTCAAACTATCTACAATTGACGCATAGTCGCTGTTTCCGTATAAATTATGCATTTCTGTAGGATCCTCCTTCAGGTCATACAGCTCCCAAGTGTCAATATCATTGTAAAAATGAATAAGTTTGAAACGGTCTGTCCGTACTCCGTAATGACGTTTAACCATATGCTCTGCCGGATATTCATAAAAATGATAGTACAAAGCCTTGCGCCAATCCACCGGATGCTCACCTCTCAATAGCGGCAGCAATGATACTCCGTGCATATCCTCGGGTACTGGAATGCCAGCAAGTTCCAGAAAGGTAGGAGCATAGTCGATGTTCTGTACCATCTCACGGATTTCTCCTTTTGCCTTCAGCCCTTTGGGCAGATGCATAAGCAATGGTGTGTGCATAGACTCCTCATACATGAAACGTTTGTCAAACCATCCGTGCTCACCCATGTAGAATCCCTGATCAGAGGTATAAACCACCAATGTATTTTCCAGCATACCTTTGTCTTCCAAATAATCCAGAATTCTTCCGACATTGTCATCCAATGACTTAACCACCTTCATATAGTCTCTCATATACCGCTGATATTTCCATTCCGCCAGTTCCTTGCCTTTCAAGTTGAGCTTATAGAACTCTTCAGTAATAGGTGCGTAAAAATCTTCAAACTGCTTGCGCTCAAGCGAGTCCATACGGTTCAGCATACATTCATATGTCTTTTTCAAACGCGACTCCTGACCGTCTTTCAGCATTTTCAAATCATATATAAGATCCATATCTTCAGCAATGCCCATTTCCTGAGAAGCAGCGGCAATACGTCCTTCGTAATCATCATGGAAATTTTCCGGCAATGGAAAGACTTTATCTTCGTAAAGTGAAAGATTTTTGATTTCCGGTAACCAATTCCGGTGGATGGCTTTGTGGTGAATGAGCAGACAGAACGGCTTCTTCTTGTCCCGTGAGTTTTCCATCCAGTCAATACTCATATCTGTGATAAGATTCGTTATATATCCTTTCTTCCGGATAGTGTCGTTGTTCATGTTAATAAAATCCGGATTGTAGTAATTACCCTGACCGGGAACAATTTCCCAATAATCGAATCCAGTAGGAAGACTTTCCAAGTGCCACTTTCCGATAATTGCTGTCTGATAACCGTTTTCACGCAAGATTTTCGGGAAAGTCTGCTGAGTACCATCAAATACGCAAGTACTATTGTCGTAAAACTTATTACCGCAACTGTGTTTACCTGTGAGCATGCAGGCACGACTAGGCCCGCTAAGCGAATTGGCCACAAAACTATTGGCAAATCGCACTCCATCAGACGCAATACGGTCTAAATTGGGAGTATGAACATAACGACGATCATAGCAACTCATCATCTGTGCCGTATGGTCATCGGTCATGATGTACACAATATTATACGGCTTATATTTCTGTTCCTGCTTTTGCTGGCAAGAAAAAAGTGAGGAAGATACAATAGTCACCCCTGCTACTGAAAAAAGTACATGTGTTGTTTTCATTTTATTAGGATTACGAATTATGGATTACACACACTATATTATTAATTCCGTCTGCAAAAATGGCAAGCTCTTATATAGATTACAGCCCTATATTTACTATAAAAACTCCAATAATCGCTATTTTCATATTATTTTGATTAGTATGGATGAGTGCATCCCGGACTTAGCTTAATAAACAAAAGGAGGCACAGAGCGAACAGCTACTCTATGCCTCCAGCAAATATCTGCAAAACTGCTACTAAGGCAAAAACAGATTAATAACCAAAGTTGTTGTCATCTACCGTAATACCTTCGTTATAATTGATTTCTGACAAAGGTATCGGCAATAGCAGATTCTTCTTCAAGAAGTCCTGAGTCAATGCTCCACCTTCCGCTTCGTTATAAAGACGATCCTGCTTATTATTTTTTGTTTCCTGATACGTTTCTACCGAGGCTCTCGTTATCTCATGATTATTGTGTTTTTCCAAGGCTTTTTTAAAGAGTTCCACACCTTTCAACCGTACCATTTCATACATATTGGGCTCACCTGCAAATTCAAAGATCCGTTCGTAATACAGATGCTCTCTCACTTCATCCTGCGTCAAAGTCTTCGGCCAGTCAGCCGGCTGAGCAGAAGTCCCTGCAGATGATTGTCGGGCACGTGTCAGTACCTCATTAGCTAAATCAATAGCACGGTCTTTCTGCCCCAATTCATTATATACATCGGCCATCAAAAGCAACATTTCGGCATAACGGTATACAATCAGATTTTTATGACTGCGTGTACCCGTAGCTTTCTTATCGAACATTTTTCCGAAATAGGGAGAAGCATGTTCTTTGCCAGAAGCTGCATAATCTGTTTGTACACTTTCTCCAATACGGGCCAAACGTGTGGAGTCTTTTAGAGCCTGACCTGTCAAAGGAACCTTTTTATCAGGGTTCATTGCCTCCGCCATCTTGGTATAGTCAGCAAATTTTGCTATAGAAGGATTCGAAGGGTCTTCCATGTCTGCATAGGGAAGTTCTGCTACAAAATCTTGCTGTAGCGGTATGCCGTTTTCCATTACTGGTTTTCCGTCTTTCATCACATAGACACCTTTCACCTTATATGTGATGTATGGATAAGAGTAAGTAGAGTCATTGGCACACGGTTGGTCGCCCTTTTGCGGTACATCATCAGCCTGATTATTCTTATGCTGGCGCCAGTTGGTAAGGAAATTTATTTCCAAACGGGGATCACCGGGATAGGTAGCACGCATCCAGTCGTAAAGCGCTTTGGTTGCCTTGTACGTCCCCCATGCGATACCACTGTTTGAGTGAGCCGGAGCAAAACGGTTACAAGCACGATTGAATACCAAAGTGGACTCTGCGTTATAGTTCAATTGGAAGATTGATTCTTTACTTCCATTTACATTGTCTACAAACAAGTCGCCAAATTTCGGTTGAAGTTGATATTTTCCGTACACTTCATCAAACATGGCTTTGGCATTGTTCAGATTCGTTTGTTTATCAATGTCCAAGCAAGCCATTTTATGATACACTTTGCCCAAATAAGCCTTGGCTGCCAGACTTGTGGCATAGCCATCATTTTGTGTTTCCGGTAACACCAAAGCAGACTTGAAATCATCGATAATCAATCCGAACACCTGTTCTTTCGGCGTACGGGGCATAGCGATTCCATCGGAAGAAGAGGCTGAAGTTCTCATGGGAACGTCACCAAAATGGGAAACCAAGTTGTAATAGGCAACACCACGCAAGAAACGTGCTTCTGCCCCCAGCTTGTTTTTGATATCATCCGATAGTTCACTCTTGTTCAAATAGTCAAGGAAAGCATTGACTTCAGCGATTACTTTATACATACCGTTCCAAGCATACTCCACTTGTGTACTGGAAGTCAATACATTTAAACTGACATTAGGGTCTTCACCGGAATTACGGTTTGTCCAAGCAAAGCCAGAAGCGCTGATAGGCAATTCCTGCCATTGCTGACCATATCCGTTGGGAGCAGCCATATAGCCGTAGCATCCCAAGAGAGCTTGCCTGGCATTGGACTCACTGCTGAAAATCACCAAATTATTTTGGGAATAAAGGGGCTCTTCATCCAAACAACCGGTCAAAACAGCACTGCCGGTAAGCAGGAAAGAAAAAGCAATATATTTAAAATTCTTCATATTATTCAGTCATTTAAGTTGTTAGTGTAATGGAATTAAAAAGTAAGGTTCAAACCGAAGATGTAGGAACGCGGTGTAGGATAAGAGTTCATATCCACGCCCGGACGAAGTCCGTCGAAGGCAAAACTGTTCACTTCAGGGTCATAACCGCTGTAGTCGGTAAGGATGAAGGCATTCTTCACACTGGCAAATACTGACATGTTTTTCATTCCGATTTTGGAAATCAGGCTCTTAGGCAAAACATAGCTCAATGTAATGTCTGAACACCGGAAGTAACTTCCATCCTCTACATAACGGTCCATCACCATGTTCTGTACCTCAAAGTTGGCCGAGGGGAAGAGATTGCTGGGGTTTTCGGCAGTCCACATTCCCTGATAAGCTTCAGAAGTGATGTTGTTGGACTTCATACCCGGTGTGTTTATGTAACGGTTACCGGTGTTCAATATATCACGACCTTGTACTCCGTTGAAAGCAGCTTTCAGCGTCAGCGACTTCCAGGAAAGGCTGGTCTGGATACCATAAGTAAAGTCCGGATTGGGATTACCGATAATATCCTTATCCTTATCATCTACCACACCGTCTTCGTTTCTGTCGACAAACTTCACGTCACCGGCTTTCAATGTCTGCCCCATGGCAGTCTTATAGTAACCTTCCGTTCCATCAGCCTTAGTATAACGGATGCCCTTACCTTCTACCACATCGTCAACCTGTACGATACCGTCAGTCACATAACCGTAGAACTGTCCCGGAGCTTCACCTGCCAGGAACACATGGCCTACACCGAAGTGGTCACCCAAAGAATTACCAAAGTAACCGACTCTTTCACCCAATGCACCAAATTGTCCAGGCAACATACCCAAATCACCGATTTTTCCCTTGTTGACACCAATATTTCCGCTTACATTCCATTTCCAGTCTTTATGGTCAATGATGCAGGCATTCAGTGAGAATTCCACACCTTTGTTTGTCAATGATCCTTGGTTATAATAGGTTGTAGAGAAACCTGCCGAACCCGGAAGATCCCGACTGATAAGCAAGTCTGTAGTTTTCTTATTATAAACATCTATAGTACCTGTCAAACGGGAATTCCAAAAGCCGAAGTCTACTCCCACGTTCCAGGAAGCTGTCTTTTCCCATTTTAAGCTATTGTTTGCCAAGTTAGTAATAGTAAGCGTATTCAATGCATTGCCCAGTTTGTCGGCATAGATAATACTACCGCCACCATACATGGCAAAAGTAGAATACGGATCGATACTCTGGTTACCAGTGATACCATAGCTCAAACGAAGCTTCAATTGGCTCAGCCATTTCAAACTCTTCATGAATTCTTCCTGTTCCAAACGCCAGGCGATAGAAGCAGAGGGAAAATACCCCCAACGATTATTCTTGGCAAACTTGCTGGAACCATCGGCACGAATAGAGGCTGTTATCAAATATTTCTCAAAAAGATTGATATTCACACGTCCCAAGTAAGAAAGCAACTGATAATCTTTCTGAATAGGTGTCTGATATTCACGAGAACCGGCCATGTGCATACCATTTTCGCGCATTTCCATTACAGAAAACTTGGTTCCGACAACATTTTTGTTCAAGAAATTGTAATCCTCGTAAGTCATACCGACTGTACCATCCAAATTACCCCAAGAACCCAGCTTCGTATTATACATTACCAGATTCTCTACCGAGTAATTGCTCTTGTCAAGATTGGAAATGGCCAAGTAACCTTGATTATTCATACCCTGATACAGCTCCAGACCATACCAGCGTTTACGTTCATTGGTATTGATGTTACCACCGGTACGGAGATTATAACGCAAAAACTTGCTGATTTTCCATGTCAGGTCCAAACTGGCATTGAAAGTTTTATCATCAGCCAAGTCTACATAATCATTTAACCAACTGAATACCGTTGTTTTAGCTTCTTGGTCGAAAGCAGGGTCGTCCTCCGGCATTTCATATGGAGCATAGTCCAAAGCCGTACGTGAAACGGCACCTGTAGAACCACCCAATGTATTACCACCGGCCATCATATCGTTCTGACGGAGAGAACCAGCCAAGGACAAACGTAGAGAAACAGCCTTGGACAAGTCGGCATTCAAGTTGGCACGCAAGTCACCTTGCTTCAGTCCTGTCTGCTTCACGGTTCCCTCAATATCCTTGAAATTAGCAGAGACGTAGTAGGTAGTCTTACCTGTACCACCATTTACAGATACGGAATAGTTCTGAGAAAAAGCGGTTTGATAAATTTCTTTCTGCCAGTTTCGTTCAGCCAGCACATGATAAGATTCAGGTTTATCAGGATCATAAGAACCTGTAGCATCACCGAATACATAACGTACTTCGTCACCAACCAGGTGGAACTGCCAGTTTTTCTCATCCGTCTGACGCGAATTACGATACAAGGCATGCTCACGCAAACTCATCATATTCAACAGTTCAGAAGGTTCTGCAATGGTGAAGTTAGCCGAAGCACTTACTTTTGCCTTACCTTCCTTACCTTTCTTTGTAGTAATCAAAATGACACCATTAGCACCACGGCTACCATAGATGGCGGTAGAAGAAGCATCCTTCAATATGGTAATATCTTCAATATCGGCCGGATTCAGCGAAGCCAAGGGGTCTTGTGCAATCTGAAAGTCACCTGAAATACCAGAAGAAGCAAATTCACCGGTAGAAGCCTGCGGGATATTATCAATCACATATAAAGGTTGGTTATCGCCACGCAAAGAACTGGCGCCACGAATCGTAATAGAGGAAGCAGCGCCCGGAGTAGCAGATGCTGTATTTACTACCAAACCGGCAACTTTACCATCAAGCAGATTGTCTATAGATGTCGCTTTCATAGCCTCATTGCCATCCGGACGCATGGTAGTCAAAGCACCGGTCAAGTCACCCTTGCGAGCCGTACCGTAAGCCACGACGACAACTTCATCCAATTGCTGCAAGTCGTCTTTCAATGTTACATTAATATTGGTACGATTACCTACTTTTATTTCCTGCGTTGTATATCCAATAAAAGAGAATACCAATATAGAATTGGAATTTGGAACAGAAACAGTATAATTACCATTTACATCAGTTATGGTACCACTGGCAGCACCTTTTACATGTACGTTTACACCAGGCATCGTTTCACCATTACCATCGTACACAATACCTTTCACTTGAATGGCCTGAGCGAGAGCTGTGGTTACAGCCAACAGACATAGCACCATCACAAGCATCGCCTTTTGAAGTCTTTGTCTCATAGAATTAAATTTAAATAAATATTGTCGTTTCAACGCTGCAAAATTGCAAAACAATCCAAAAACCGAAGTACAAAAATCACTATTAATAGGTCTAAAAATCACTATATTTTCATTGATAGTATTTTTAAGGACTCCAGCTTCTGAAATAAAGCATTTATGCCCATTTCATCGATATTACATTCATTTCCAACCAGGAAAAGAATTCATAAACTTCACTATACGAACAAGAAATCTATCGTTTATTCAAAATCAGACATCCATTCTGATAGGTTACACGATAGCTTTTCCCTTTTTGAGTCTTGAAAATCAGCACAGCATCCCGATATCTCAATATGCAAGGTGTTCCCGCATAAGAAATAATGTCAACCTGTCGCAGCTTTCCATCTTTCCAGCATACATCCAATGAAAAATTTCCACGGGCACAAAGTCCGGACACAGAACCGTCACTCCAAGCATCGGGCAAAGCTGGCAACAAGTGAATGAATCCCATGTGACTTTGTAGCAGCATTTCCGTAACACCGGCCGTGCCACCAAAATTCCCATCAATCTGGAAAGGCGGATGCATGTCCCAAAGATTATTCAATGTTCCGTGTTTTAAGAGATTACCAAAAAGTTTATAAGCATGATTACCATCGTGCAGACGCGCCCACTGATTAAGTTTCCAACCCATACTCCAACCGGTTGCTCCGTCACCCCGGTGTTCCAGCACCACTCTGGAAGCATCGGAAAGTTCAGGGGTGGTTATCGGTGATACCGTATGCCCAGGATGCAAACCAAAGAGATGGTTCACATGACGATGCTGGTCTTTCGGATCATCCATATCACCAGACCATTCCATCAGCTGGCCATAGCGCCCAATTTTATAAGGAACCAACTTCTCCAATACCTGCTCCCAGTATTTGCGTTCTTTAGCATCCACCCGCAGCACTTTGCTGGCATCGATAGCATCGAGTAGAATTTCACGGACTACTGCATGTACGAAGGTTGCTCCCTGGTCTACCGGACCATGTTCAGGAGAAGTGGAAGGAGCCGCAGTATAGGTACCGTCGGGTTTATGCCATAAGTAATCTACGGCAAAGTTAGCACTACTTTTAATCAGTTCATAACCGATTTCTTTGAGAAACTTCACATCTCTGGTGTAGTCATAATACTCCCAAATGTGTGTTGCCAGCCATGGTCCTGCCATAGGGTTGAAATTCCACGACATATTCTCACTCTCCAACGGTGTAGTAAAACCAAAGATATTTCCAGAAATGGAAGCCGTCCAGCCACGAGCCCCAAAATATGCCTGAGCAGTCTTCTCACCAGGTTTTACCAAAGTACGGATGAAATCTATGAGCGGTTTCATGCATTCGCTCAGATTGGTAGAACATGCCGGCCAATAGTTCATCTGTAGATTGATATTGTTGTGATAGTCCACACGCCACGGACCATCTACATTATTATGCCATATACCTTGCAAATTGGCAGGAAGATTGCCGGGACGAGAACTGGCTATCAGCAAGTAACGGCCAAACTGATAGTACAATTGTTCTAAATAGAAATCTTTTTGACCTTCGCGATAACGACTCAAACGTTGAGTAATCGGCATATCACGAAAATCAGATGAATTTGTCAAGTTCAGTTTCACACGGTTGAACAATGCTGTATAATCTGCATAGTGAGCTTGATATAACGCTTCATAGCCTTGTTTTTCTGCCTCATTTATCCAATAAGTTGTCGTTTCTTCCGGATTTACTCCCACATACGTTTTCGGATTAGTGAAGTCAGGGTTGAAATTAATCAGATAGTCAGTATCAGCTGTAATCAGAAATACCACCTCATCCGCTCCTTCGATAAGGAGTTGGTCATGAGTATTCGTTACAGTTCCACCTTGCGTTAAAACCCGCATACGCACTACATACTCCATACTATTATTATCTAATCTGGCTCGAAAAACCAATCCATTTTTCCCTTCAGGTTGTAAAGAGCCTGCCGAAACCGGATTAGGAGCATAGCTGAATCTAAGGTTCTGTTTAGCAGGGCGGTCAGCACTATAACGCATCACCAAAACGTTTGCAGGATAAGATATAAATGAAGTACGCTTATATTTTACTCCATCTTTGCAAAATTGTACTATTGCACGGGCTGAATCGAGCGACAGTTCACGGCGATATCCGCTTATCCCAATAGTACTTAGTCCTGTTTCTATGTAGAATTCTCCCATCGTCGTAAAGTTACCGAACCGGAATGGGTCTTCTTTATAAGATTCATATGGAACTGTACTGTTGAAGTTCTGGCAGGTCAGACGTTCGGCCTTTTCTTGATTACCTTCAGTAAAGGCTTTACGAATCTCGTCAAGAAGATAAGCAGACTGCTTATTTACATTCCAATAATACGCCGCTCCCTTAGCGGTATTCGGTCCTCCTCTCCATAAGGTTTTCTCGTTAAAGGTAATACGTTCGGCTTCTATTGATCCTAAAATATTAGCACCTATACTGCCATTGCCCAAAGGCAAGGAAGCTGATTCCCATTCTGCATCCGGATTCTTAGCATGGTCTCCAGCTGAAATAGGTTTCTTATCCTTCCATAATTCCGGATTTCCACCATACCATACAGCATGACCGTTTAACGTCGTGGGAGTATCAAACCAGTAAGACAAGGGTGGTTGTATGCCCTGACCATAAACGCCAAGGCTCATTAACAATCCTATAAATATAATCCTGTTTCTTTTCATATTATCCATAAAGTACATACCAAGCAGCTCACACAAAAGAGAATCATAGCAATGAGTTGATTCCTGCGATAGCATTTCCGCATCCACTTCTTCCATCTCTGTTATTTCCGGATTTCCTCTACTACTGCACGCTGTAAAGAAAGTGAATTTTCATAATCACAGTCGGTGGCCAAATCCCATGACATCACACCGTGCATGTGCTGGCCGAGCGCATACCTTACTTTTTTCTGAATAGTAGATACACTGTTCAAATAGTACGTAGTTCCTTTATAAGTTACCTGATCATCAGTCGTATTCTTGACAGAACCTTCCTTTACCATATCAAAATAGGCAACCGTGCCTTCCGAGCTACCAGAGTTCCAGTTTTTTGTACCATAGAAAGGTAGTCCGGGCACCAGTTTTTCTGTTGGAATACCGTAATTAATAGCAGCCTGCAAATGGCTAGTATAACTCTCATAAGGGAATTCGATAGCTTTCGGACCATAACATTGGAATGAAATCCAATCGCAGGCAGCCACTGCTTCCGGAGTTATCTTATAAGAAATGGGGTGCAAAGAAACCGTAAGTAGATAATCAGAGCCTATTACTTTTCTAATTTCCTGAATAGTCAAACTGTAATTCTTAAATTGGTCAGCAGAATATGCCCATTCAAAATCCAGGTCAACCCCGTCCAACTGATATTTGTCGAGCACAGTCTTAATATTTTTAGCGAATGAAGTACGATTACTGGCATTGCCAATCATAGCTGCCCAATCACCGCCGGACACCCCCAAACGGAACTTGATATCCTTGCCGGTCAACTTCGAACGGACATCTTCCATAATAGTTACCCAACTATGAGAATCCTTTCCTGGATTTTGCTCTTCATCATATTTCCAATAAGCCTGTACTTTGGTGTGATTCCAGTTCCCAAAGTTCAGTCCATCGGTCTTTACCTCATTGATTTCAGCAGCTGACATCGGCAACATACTAAAGAAAGTTTCGTCCAACTTACCTTTCAATCCAGTGCCCAAATACATATTAAAATAGGCATTCATAAATGGAAGTTTCGGAAATGCCGTTGTTTTTCCTGCAGAAACTCCATCAACAAACAATTCTGTGTTTTGGGCTACTCCATCATGAACCAGCGACACATGATGCCAAGCACCTGTTTGCAGCGAGGCTGTAGTATAGGTATAGGTTGTATTATCTACAAAGAAAGTCAACTTGCCTACAGTATCACCTAATTTCAAACCAACCTTTGGGGTATTGTTCCCATTCTGTTTTTTAAAGAGGAAAGCTCCTGCATGCCATTCATCGATATACACCCACGTAGCGAATGTGAATTTCGGAAATTCACCAATGGCTTTATTCAATATATCAGCTTTCACATCCAGTTGCGCTGTTCCATCCAGTGAGACCACACCAGTGCGGTCTGCATAACCAGCCATCCAGGTAGTACCAGCAGACAAAGAGAAAGTACTCTCAGGTATTTCAAAATACAAAGGACCGCCAAAATAGGGATTGGCTACCAGATAAATCAAATCATTGCAAGTCTGCAACCCTTTGGTAAAGATACGGCCGGTTTCATAGAAACTGGTACGGATATATGAACTATTGATAAACTGTTTGGAAGCAGTCTGTTCCGGAGTTTCAAAAGCCGTATCCACAGAGACACTTACCTGCGTCTGTACCTCAGATTCTGCTATATCCGAACAAATAAGATTGGTACGATAGTTCGGAGAGAAAGGCACAGATTCCACTTCATAAGATGCATCCGGTGTATCAGCCGTTTCAGTCACGCCAAATAAATTGATAATTACGTTATACAAACTACTACCTTGTTTGTATTTACCGGAATCGGCCAACGGATGAACAAACAGATAGTCATAAGCAATGCGGTTATTGCCGTCGTCAGTCAAAACGGGTGCTACAAATGTCTGCTTACCTGCCTTTCCCGTAACATCAGCTGCCAGCACATTATAAGCTGTATAGACACTGGGATAACTGATTTGTACAGCCTTGGTTCTTTCAACAGATGTCTTCGTCCTGATGTTCATCATAGCCAACGGACGCTTCAAGGACAGCTCAATCGGAGCACCTGCCCGGATGTTTTTCTTCACAGCACAGAAAGCATCTTTAGCAGCTGTATTCAAAGCCCACTTGGCTGTATTCATAGACACATTCTGCAGATCGGCGGTGGTGTAGAATTCATCATTTACATTATTCAGTTTCACATTATCCATCCCACTACTTACGTAATCAGCCCAAGCCAGAAAAGTATAGGTTTTGTCAGGCATCAGTTCCAGTTCAAAAGTAGAAGATGTCTGGCAGAGACGTATTAACTTTGCACCCAAAGTACCTTCTGCTTCCTGTGCATAAGCTTCCAGAATATAACGTAAATGATAACCATTCACCTGTTGAGGAGCTGTCAGCCCGCGAGTAGACACATCCACATCAGGAATCAGATGCACTACAGTATGTTCTGACGAAGACATTGACTCAGTTTCATCAGTACAGCCAGACAAAAAAATTGCCATTGCTACCAGCACTGACCATACTAGTTTTCTCATAATACAAATAATGATTTTATAGGTTTATATATAAATGAATGATTTAAATTTCCGAATCAAAGAGACAGGAAAAAACATTAGAAACGTTCCCTCAGAACTGCTTGCACACTACATTTTTAATCTTTCCTTTAAAACCGTTCAAGCCATCCCCTATTTGTTGTAAGGGAAATATCAGTGTCTCCTGATACTCCATATACTCCATACGCTTATACTGCTGACGATAGACTTTCTTGGTGCGGCCTTCCAGACGTTCCTGCAACTTACCGTTCACATAAAGGGAAGTCCCCTTGTAATCACCTTCTAGACGAATATCACTCCACACACCTTCGGGCAAATGATAGGAATGAAACACAAATGTATAGCCGTCACGACTGAAAGCCAGGTAGCCTTTGTTTTCCCAATTGGCATACACCACAGAATGAGGTCCCTTGAATAGTATGGAACTATTGGGAGCATTCTCATCGGGACAAATTTTGAAAGATACAGCATACGGATACCCCACTTCTTGTAACACAGTAGAAATAGAATCGGTTCCGCTTAGCACACAGACTTCCCCGGCAGGGGTAAGTTGCACTTCACCAGAAGCAGTCTGACATACACCTGACGGTATCCGGCCTAACAGATTCACGCCGGGAGCTTCGGGCATCTGACGACATAAATCCTCAAACTGTTCAAAAGAAACCTGACTATTGCTGCCTTTCCACATCTTTTCAGCCAATACCTGTAGGGCTGGGAAAGAACGCACATGCACGTCTTGTTCTGATATACCGTTGCCGCACTTATCATTCCACACGGCAAACATGCCTCCCAGTACTCCAACGGTACCTTCGGGCAATGTCAACTTTTTATTAATCAACCATGGTGACCAAGTTTCATACAACCATTGATGATCCAGAAAATCACGGTAATAACCTGCTGAGGGTACAATATAAAGATAAGTGTCACAAGAGTTAATCAACTTATATCCGTCTTTTAAAGATGCTTCCGGGTCTATCCAGTCATACGACCATGCATTGACAGTTACTCCTTCTGCCTGCACAGGTGTCTTTCCCGGGAGCCATTTCAAGCCACCCCACATACGGGGATTTTTACCGTATTTCGCAATGTATTTCAAATACCGGTCCGTGAAATAACGATACCGTTCAGCCTCCTTTTTATTATACTCGTCTGTTCCTATATGTACGTCCGGACCGATAAATACCGGTGAGTCTCCACAAAGATATTCGTCCAACAATGTATCCACAAAACGATAAGTCTCCTCTTTATAAAGGTCAAGATGATCCATACCATATTCTTGACTGGCTATTTCCGGCTTATAATGAGCAAAAGCCAGAGAGTGGGCGGGGATGTCTATTTCTGGAATAATGTTTACTCCATAAGCTTTCCCCATCTTCTGTAACTCTATAAATTCTTTTTTGGTATATGACCCATCCTTGGATGTCAATCCTGGGAAACGTTCACTCTCTAACCGAAAAGCAGCATAGGTTTTATTCCAATCATTCTCAAAAAATTGCGGAAACCCATTATCATTCAAATGTATTTGAAACTCATTCATCTTGTAAAAAGACAATATCTTTACATATTGCTTCAGATAATCCATCGTGAAGAACTTTCTGGCAACATCCAGCATAAATCCTCGATTAGGGAATTGAGGATAATCGCGTGCAATACCTTTAGGAAGAGTACCTTGATGATTAAAAAGGATCTGCAGCAAACTGCGCGTACCCCAAAATACACCTTTTACGGCAGGAGCTTTTATACAAGCATAACCGGAAAAGTCAAGCACATACCCCTCTTCTCCCAACTCCTCATCAGGTGGAGTGAGGGACAAGCAAATATCGTTCTTACGAGGTTTTCCGGTACGCAAAGTATAATCCCACCCCATCAATTCCTTCAAGTCTGATATAAGAATACGAGCTGTAGACTCTAACGCAGCCTCATCGGTTGTGCGAATTACAATACTGCCTCGTACAGGCAAGGAAAGAGTTCCACCTGTTCCACGCCATTGTTGCAAAGCCGGAATAACTTGCGGACAAGATTCTTGAGCAATAGCAGAAAGGCTTATACAAAACAATATGATAAAAAATAAAATTCTCTTCATAAACAATTGATACTATTTAAAATTCCGATATGTCAAAAGTGCCTCATCATTTTAAAGGACGTATTTCAAAACTAAACAGATACTCTTTTACAGGCACCAAATAAGGCGCCAGTACCCCCGGTCCGCAAGTAGCCGTTCCCACACCGCTTTGCAAAGCGTCAAGATGAACGGTCACCGTGCCATTTCTTTTCAACTTGTTAATGTGCCCGGCAGCATCTATATTCTCATCAGTGAAAGGAGATACACTAAATTCAAATGACTTCTCCCCCCACACAGACAATCCTTTTCCTAATTCATCGCTAACTTGCATCCAACGCACGTCTGTTCGATTACCGGTAGCCTGAGGACGCACATAATAATGAAACATTCGTTCTGCATCAGTATGATAAATACCGATACGCCCCGAAAGTTTTCGGTCAGCATAAGTCTCATGCTCTCCTCGGCCCAAATAAGTGACACGATTAAAACTGTGGGGCATTTCAAAAACCAGCCCGACACGAGCCAATGAACTGACAAACGTTGTATCCGGAACGAAACGGGTTTGTACAGACAATATTCCATCCTTGCGAATGGTGTATTCAAATGTAGCAGACCCTATTGTCTCATTTTTATCATTCAATAATTCCACTTCACTGTAAGTAGTGTGTCCTGATGTTTTTACAGATAATACACGTTGGACCAAATGATTCAGCCCTAATTTGCGCCAAACCTTTGCGCCTCCCTTCTTTTCACGGTTGTCATTGTCCGTTGCAGGGCGATATAAACTCAGCCGCACAGGCGAGGCAAGATATTCCTGTCCTTCATAGATGTATGATGTTAATGCTCCGGTTTTCGGATCAATCTGAATTTCCGGTTTTTCAGACAGTTTAGCCAATGTCGGACGATACTGACTATTGGCAGGCAAGACAAACTGATCATAAGCAACCTCATCATCAGTTCCGATGAAAGCACTTTTCTTCTTAGGCGTCCAGCTTAGATTCAGATAAGCCTCACGGATATTCCGGGGTAAGCGTACGCCTCCCAATGAAACTTCAGTAGTGGCATGTGGAGCAGCTTCTATAGACTGTTCCCCTTTCGCTAACATTTTACCATTATCTCCCACTATGCTCCACTTCAACACATAAGCATTCAGATTGGTAAAGTCATACCAGTTTTTGATAGCGATGGTTAAATTTTTAGGATCTTTGAGCGTGCATTTAATATATTGATAAGCTTTTTTTACCTCTTTTAAATGAGGATGCGGTTCCCGTACAGCATTCACCAGCCCATTACAGCAAAAGTTACCAAAACTTGGTATATTTTCCGGTCCGTAATCACCGCCATACGCCCAATACCATTTACCATGAGCATCCACCTCTCTGAATGACTGGTCGACCCAGTCCCAGATACAACCGCCTTGTACGACAGGTTCGCTCTCGAACACTTCCATATATTCCTTCAAACCGCCTCCACTGTTACCCATTGTATGCAAATATTCCGTCATAATGAAAGGGCGGTATACTTTCGGACTTGTCTGATGGGCATAAACCAACAACTCATCCACACTACGATACATGCGACAGTAAATATCAGTATTATATTGTTGTTCAGCACGTTCATACTGAACTGGACGACTTTGCTCTACTGATTTCATCCAATCGTAAGTGCGTTCAAAATTAATACCATTACCTGCCTCATTTCCTAATGACCAGATTATGATGGCGGGATGATTTTTTGACCTCTCGTACATCCGTTGTACCCGATCCATATGGGCTGGAAGCCATGTGCTATCCTTAGCAAGCGAAGCTGCTCCATACCCCATGCCATGCGACTCAATGTTTGCTTCATCTATTATATACAGACCGTAAAGATCACAGAGATGATACCAATACGGATGAGTGGGGTAATGCGAATTTCGCACTGTATTCAGATTATTCTGCTTCATCAGACGAATATCCTGTTCCATCAGTTCCTTGCTGACTGTACGTCCCAATTGAGAATGTTCATGACGATTTGCCCCTTTTACCAATATGGGCACACCGTTTATGCAAAATCGTCCATCTTTGATTTCCGAGGTACGAAACCCTACGTTGCACCCTGTCAGATGTATGATTTCTCCTGAAGTATCTTTTAGAGAAATAATCAATGTATAAAGATAAGGATGTTCCGCACTCCAACGTTTCACTTTCGGTAAAGTCTCTTTCTCAAAAAAAATGAAATTGCCGCTTTCCTTGCTTTGAACCGGACAATCCTTTTCCAGAATCGTTTTTCCGCAAGCATCTTCTAACCGATACGATAATGTGGCAGCACCTTCAGCCTCCCCTCCTATGGTTGTTTCAAGAGCAAAAAGCCCATCCGTATACGTTTCTTTATCTAAAGTGGAAGTCACTTGATAGTCTGCAATATATTGCTTGGGAGTGCTATACAGATAGATATCACGTTCTATACCGCTCAATCGCCACATATCCTGACATTCCAGGTATGATCCCGCACTCCAACGATATACTTCCAGGGCAACTGTGTTCTCTCCCTCTTTTACATATGGAGTAATATCCCATTCAGCAGGAGTCTTCGAACCTTGATTATAGCCCAAGAGATGCCCATTTACCCAAATATAATAGAATGAGGTAACGCCCTCACAACAGATGACGGTCCGGCGATCTTTCCAATCCAATGGTAAAGTAAAGCTACGCCGATAAGAACCTACCTCATTTTCATCATATGGTACTAGTGGTGGATTTTTCTTAAAGTTAAATAGCGGGTCATCGAATTCGTAGGATTCATTCACATAAATAGCAGTTCCATAACCTTGACGTTCCCAGTTTCCAGGCACTTTGATGTCAGCCCATCCACCCGTATAATATCCAGGCTTATAAAAGTCTTTGGGCCGATTATCAGGATTCTTTACCCAAGAAAATTTCCATCTCCCGTTCAGACTCATATAATAGCGAGAATTTTCATAATCTCCTTGACGGATATTTGTAGCTTTGTCGTATGGCCATACATAAGTATGAGGCCGTAATTTATTTTTTCCAATAGCATATTGACTTTGCCATTCGGGAACAGTAGCCTGAGCAGAAAGCCTACCGACTCCAAAGAATATTCCCACAATGAGGAAGTGTAGAAAAATTTTATAGATGTAATTCATCGTATAACAAAGGTATTAGTTATAATAAATAGTTTTTTGCAAAAGTATCCGTTCCACAATGAATGGAAGGTATAGAAATATCTTTTTTTGCTCCAAAAATGACTATTTCACTCATTATCGTATAATCCTCCTATGCTCTATAAACAGCGTTAATTTATTGGTACAAATCTTGATATACAATAAATTACTGATACCAAACTTGACGGCGATTATACTTGTTAAAATAGCGGAATAAATTTATAAGATTATTTCTGTCTCTTATACACATCTCCGAGCCCAC
>ENA-OZZG01000135-OZZG01000135.1-human-gut-metagenome-genome-assembly--contig:-NODE-135-length-31063-cov-6.829334_pt1 | contig 31063 bp, 28 predicted proteins | sample MGYA00243645_ERZ654147 | MGnify/ENA primary metagenome ERZ654147 (study PRJEB26926, sample SAMN06165256) | human gut metagenome | biome: ENVO:00009003; feature: ENVO:2100002; material: ENVO:00002003... | reverse complement strand
CGGAGATGTGTATAAGAGACAGGCCTTACAAGCAGAGGGTCACAGGTTCGAGCCCTGTAGGTCCCATTCATCAGAAAAACTGATGGAACTAAATATGGCGAGGTGGCTCAACTGGCTAGAGCGTCCGGTTCATACCCGGGAGGTTGAGAGTTCGAGTCTCTCCCTCGCTACTATACAGGCTTGTGGTCACAGATCACAAGTTTTTTTATTTTATAAAAAGAAGAACAGGAGAAAACATATGGAAAATACAAAAAGCAGTACCATCGAAGGAAAGAACGTTGGAAAGAAATGCAGAACACATTATCGCGGCACATTTAATGATGGAACACAGTTTGATTCCTCTTATGACAGAGGAGAGCCATTGGAATTTGTATGTGGTGCAGGAATGATGATCAAAGGATTTGATGTAGCAGTTGCCAACATGGAAGTCGGACAGACGCTGGATGTTCATCTGATGCCGGAGGAAGCCTACGGACTGGCAGATCCGGATGCCATTTTTACGGTGGAACTGGCACAGCTTCCGGGGGCAGAAGAACTGGAAGCAGGGCAGCAGGTGTATTTGCAGAATGCTGCCGGACAGCCATTTCCGGTAAAAGTAGTAGAAAAGGATGAAACAACCATTACATTTGATGCAAATCATGAGATGGCAGGAAAAGAATTGAATTTTACAATTGAACTGGTTTCTGTCGAGGAGTAAATCGTTTGATTTAGAAGAAAAGAAGGGGGTATGGGTGGATGTTAAGACCGAAGATCGGACTGGACTGGGATGATGTAACAGCACCGTTTAACAGTATCGCAATTGCCATGGCAAATGAAAAATATCATATCGATCCGCCACTTCGGCTTGAGGAGATTGATACCTGGGAAAACCGTGGACGTACAGGTATTATCAGGGAATTTTACGAGGACGAAGAACTCTATGCACGCCAGCAGGTTCCGGAGAAAAACAAAAAAGCTGTGTACCGTCTGATGGAAATTGCGGATGTTTATTTTATCACTGCGGTAGCACCGGCATTTATGGGAATCCGTGCAAAACAGATTCTTACAGCATTTCCGGAATTCCCGCCGGAGAATATTATTCTGGGCAATGCCAAGAATCTAGTGCAGTTTGATATCATCCTGGATGATGCCATTCATAATGTACTTGAGACACCGGCCACGTATCCGGTACTGATGCGTAAGCCGTGGAACTGGAAGATGACAGGACTCCTGTCCGTGAATCAGATGAGTGAATTTGTTTCTCTGGTCAGGCAGATCATCCATGCCTCGCAGACGCGCACGATGGAAATAAAAAATCCATCGGTTCTGGCACTGGTAGGACCGTCCGGTTCCGGAAAAGACGCATTGACCAAAAAATTATGTCAGGAGGATCGCTTTGTCAATCCGAAAACCTACTGCACCAAGAAAAGCAGCAAGCATCATTATCTGACAAAAGAACAGTTTGCACAGCAGGATTTCTTTGAACGCACCATGTACGCCGGGGTGCATTACGGAACAAAAAAGGAAGATATCCAGGCGGTGCTTGACGATGGCAAGTATGCCGTCATGTCCCTGGATATGTGTGGCGCAATTGCCATGAAGCGGCATTTTCCGACCGCAATTATCTATGTGGCAAAAGATAAAGAAGACATGATTGCGGATATTGTGCAGTCGGATTTCTCTGTCGAGGAGAAAACACTTCGCCTGTTGTCACTGGATGCGGAGAAAAGGAATCGGGAGATCTGCGATTTTGTTATTGATAACCGGGATGAACAGGGGAGTGAGCGCATTCTCCAGCTTCTGAATTTTTGATAAAATGACAAAAAGTACTGTAGAAGTATCGGCTATAAGCAAAACTTATAACCAGCTATAAAAATAAAAGACTAACACTTTTCCTACCTCTGTGGTATGATATAACCAGTTCAAACGAAACCCCCACACTTTACCGGATCAGGTAAATGTGATTTCAAAAATAGCAGAAAAAGGAGAGTATTAAAATGAGCAAAAAACATTACGCAGACAGAAATTTAAAATTTGAAACCTTACAGTTACACGTAGGACAGGAGCAGGCAGACCCGGTTACCGATGCAAGAGCCGTTCCGATTTATCTGACTTCTTCTTATGTATTCCACAACTGCCAGCATGCTGCTGACCGTTTCGGATTAAAGGATGCCGGAAATATTTACGGACGTCTGACCAATCCGACAGAGGATATCTTCGAGCAGAGAATTGCAGCACTTGAAGGCGGTGTTGCGGCACTTGCGGTAGGTTCGGGAGCAGCCGCATTAACTTATGCATTTCAGGCAGTTGCGCATGCAGGGGATCACATTGTAGCTGCAAAGAATATCTACGGTGGTACCTACAACCTTCTGGCACATACGCTTCCGGATTATGGCATTGAGGCAACATTTGTAGATCCGTTCAACTATGAAGAGATTGAAGCTGCAATTAAGGATAACACCAAAGCCATCGAGATAGAGACACTTGGAAATCCAAACTCTGAAGTGGTTGATATTGAAAAGATCGCAGGAATTGCACACAAGCATGGAATTCCGCTGATTGTTGACAATACATTCGCGACTCCGTATCTGGTCCGCCCGATTGAGCACGGCGCAGATATTGTGGTACATTCTGCTACAAAGTTCATCGGTGGACACGGAACTACCATTGGTGGTGTGATCATCGACAGCGGAAAATTTGACTGGACACAGAGCAGCAAGTGGCCATGGCTGGTAGAGCCAAACGTATCTTACCATGGGGTAAGCTTTGCAAAGGACTGCGCACCGGCAGCATTTGCTACTTATATCCGTGCAATTTTACTGCGTGACACAGGTGCTACCATTTCTCCGGTACACGCCTTTATCTTCCTGCAGGGATTAGAGACGCTTTCCCTTCGCGTAGAGCGTCATGTGGAGAATGCATTAAAGGTTGTTAAATACTTAGAGAACCAGCCACAGGTAGAAAAAGTAAACCATCCATCCATTTCCAAAGACCCGGAGCAGCAGGCACTCTACAAGAAGTATTTCCCGAATGGTGGCGGTTCTATCTTTACATTTGAGATCAAGGGTGGTGCAGAAAAAGCACAGGAATTCATTGATAACCTTGAGCTGTTCTCACTGCTTGCAAACGTAGCAGATGTGAAGTCCCTTGCCATTCATCCGGCAAGCACCACACATTCCGAGTGCAATGAGGCAGAACTTTTAGATCAGGGAATCAAGCCAAACACGATCCGTCTTTCTATCGGTACAGAAAATATCGATGATATCATTGAGGATCTGGATGAGGCATTTAAGGCAATTCAGTAGAAAATACAGTAAAAACGTCATTTGTGATAAATCCTTCATTTTACAGGAGACCCCATGGAGAATCAGCATGGGGTCTCTTTTTATGCAAAATGTTCTCATTTTAGAACACGTAAATGCATTGAATTTCGTGAATAACGAGTATACAATTAGTGGTAGCTAATAATAAAATTAAGTATAGATAAAGGAGATTTATTATGTTTGGTTTTGGACAACTGATTGAAGTATTAAAGAAAAGCCCAAAGAAAATTGTATTCACAGAAGGAAGCGATCCTCGTATTCTTGAGGCATCTTCCCGTCTGCTTGCAAGCAACTTTTTACATCCAATCCTTGTAGGCGATCCGGATGAAATTGAAAAGGCAGCAGAGGAGAGCGGATTTAATATCCGTGGGGCAGAGATCGTTGATCCAAAGAAATTTGACCGTATGGATGAGATGGTAGATCTGTTCTGTGAATTAAGAAAGAGCAAGGGAGTAACACCGGAGCAGGCAAGAGGCATTCTTTCCCAGGCAAACTACTTTGGCACCATGCTTGTAAAGATGGGCATTGCGGATGCACTGCTTGGCGGAGCTACATACTCTACGGCAGATACTGTTCGTCCGGCACTTCAGCTGATTAAGACAAAACCTGGCAATAGCATCGTATCTTCCTGCTTTATTCTGGTTCGTCCGTCTGCGACAGGTGAGAACGAGGTTCTTGCAATGTCTGATTGTGCGATCAACATCCATCCGACCGAGGATGAACTCGTAGAGATCGCCGGTGAGTCAGCTGCCTGTGCAAGAATTTTCGGTGTAGATCCGAAGGTTGCATTTTTAAGCTACTCTACACTTGGTTCTGGAAAGGGCGAGGATGTAGATAAGATGCGCAATGCAGCACATAAGGCACGCGAGAAATACCCGGATCTTCCAATCGAGGGAGAATTACAGTTTGATGCAGCGGTATCACCAAGAGTTGCAAGAACAAAGTGCCCGGATTCTTCAGTTGCCGGACATGCAAATACCTTTATTTTCCCGGATATCAATGCCGGAAATATCGGATACAAGATTGCACAGAGACTTGGTAATTTCGAAGCTTACGGTCCGATTTTGTTAGGTCTGAATGCGCCAATCAATGATCTGTCCCGTGGATGTAATGCATCAGAAGTATATTCCATGGCAATCATTACAGCAGCACTTGCATAGTTGAAAACTGATGTGATACTTCGTTCGGGGACTGTTTGATACAGCCCCCGAATTTGTGTTATAATAAAACAGGCTTGAAGCCTGTGAAGGTCATCAGGCTTTGCCTGGTGGCATGTTATCATTAGAATTTATAAGGAAGCTGTTTGCAGGGGGAACTGGAATCAGCAACATCATAAAAAGACAGGAGAAGAAAAATGCGTGTAGGAATGGGTTATGATGTACACAAACTGGTGGAGGGACGGCCACTGATTCTCGGAGGTGTGGAGATTCCGCATACACTGGGACTGCTCGGACATTCAGATGCGGATGTGCTTGTGCATGCAATCATGGATGCACTGCTTGGTGCTGCGGCACTCGGGGATATCGGAAAACATTTTCCGGATACCGATCCGCAGTATAAGGGAATTTCCAGCATGAAACTGCTCGAACATGTGCGTCTTTTACTGGAACAGAATGGTTATGTGGTAGAAAATATTGATGCGACAGTGATTGCACAGAAGCCAAAGCTGCGTCCGTATATTGCGCAGATGGAGGAGAATATTGCAAAGACCCTTGGCATTGCAAAAGAGCAGATCAATATCAAGGCAACGACCGAGGAAGGACTTGGGTTTACCGGAACAGAAGAAGGAATGTCGTCACAGGCAATCTGTATGCTGAACGGATTTTATGAGAGCAGTATGGTTGTCGGGGGCGGGAGTAAATGTGCAGGATGTCCCGGGTGCAGCAGATCATAGATAAGACGTGACTTTTGCCGGAAAATATTGTACACTTAAAATATATAAGAAGAAACAGATGGAAGGACAGACACAATGGACAATCAATTTCGCTTTTACAATACACTGACAAGAAAGATTGAGACAGTGATACCGCACGAAGATGGCAAAATCAAAATGTATACCTGTGGACCGACCGTTTATCATTTTGCGCATATCGGGAATCTGCGTACCTATATCATGGAGGATATTCTTGTGCGTGGACTTTCCTATGTGGGATATGATGTAAAGCGCGTCATGAATATCACGGACGTGGGACACCTTTCTTCCGATGCGGATACGGGGGAAGACAAAATGTTAAAAGGTGCTAAGCGTGAACACAAGACCGTTATGGAAGTGGCCAAATTTTATGCAGATGCATTTTTTGAGGACTGCCGGAAATTAAATATCAAAAAAGCAGATGTGGTAGAACCTGCGACCCATTGTATTCCGGAATTTATTCACATGATCGAGGTACTTCTTAAAAAGGGATATGCTTATCAGGCCGGTGGAAATGTTTATTTTGATACCAGCAGACTGGAGGATTATTTTGTATTTTCTTCCGCAGTCGAAAAGGAACAGCTGCAGGTCGGCGTGCGTGACGATGTGGAGGAAGATGAAAATAAACGAAATAAAAACGATTTTGTTCTCTGGTTTACAAAATCCAAATTCGAGGATCAGGCATTGAAGTGGGACAGCCCGTGGGGGGTTGGATATCCTGGATGGCATATTGAGTGCTCCTGCATCGGAATCAAACATCTGGGTGAGTATATGGATATTCACTGTGGTGGAGTAGATAATATTTTTCCACACCACACAAACGAGATTGCACAGTCCGAAAGTTATCTGGGACATAAATGGTGCCCGTACTGGTTCCATGTAAACCATCTGAATGACCAGACCGGAAAAATGAGTAAATCCAAAGGTGATTTCCTGACCGTATCTTTATTGGAGAGCAAAGGATATGATCCTCTGGCATACCGTATGTTCTGTCTGCAGTCACATTATCGCAAGCCGCTGGTATTTTCTTATGACAATCTGGACAACGTAGAGAGTGCATACGAAAAATTAGTAAAAAAGATTGCCACCTTCAAAGATGAGGGAGAGATGGATCAGGAAGCATTTGAAGCATTCCGTAAAAAGTTTGCAGATGCAATCCGTGATGATCTGAATACTTCCATGGCACTGACCATCGTCTATGACGTGGTAAAGGCAGATATCAGTGAAAAGACAAAGCTGGCACTGCTGAATGATTTTGACCAGGTGCTGGCATTGAATCTGACAACCGCAGGTCAGGAGAGACTGGACGCGGGAACGAGCGTGGATGCAGAACTGGAACAGTTCATCAATGAAAAGATTGCGGAGCGTGCCGGGGCAAAGAAAGCGAAAGATTTTGCCCGTGCAGATGCAATCCGCGACGAGCTTCTTGCACGGGGCGTCACCATCAAAGATACCCGCGAAGGTGTCGTATGGGAGCGCAATGCATGAGTGAAGGAATTGACGCATACATCAAGAAAAAATTTGAGGTTCCGGATGTCGATATCCGGACCTATTCCCCACTGACACTGGCTTATATCGGGGATGGTGTTTTTGATCTGGTGATCCGGTCGGTTGTTGTGGGCAAGGGAAATACCCGTCCCAACCAGCTGCATCACCGGACGAGTCAGATTGTAAAAGCACATACGCAGGCAGTTATCATACAATATCTTGAACCGATGCTTACGGAGGAAGAAGCGGACATCTATCGCAGAGGACGCAATGCCAAGTCGGCAACCATGGCAAAAAATGCAACGATGGCAGATTACCGTAAGGCAACGGGGCTGGAGGCACTGGTGGGATATCTGTATCTGACGGACCGGTTCGACCGGCTGGTTTCATTGATTAAGGAAGCAGCAGATGGTCTGCATCTGCGTTTATAAGGTAAAAAATTATGGAAGACGAAAAGAAAACATTTACCGGAATGAAAGAAAATCATATTGAAGGACGCAACGCTGTCCTTGAGGCATTTCGTTCTGGCAGGACAATCGATAAATTATATGTTCTGGACGGCTGTCAGGATGGACCGGTCAGATCCATTACCAGAGAGGCAAGAAAGCACGATACAATCGTCAATTATGTGACAAAAGAACGCCTCGATCAGATTTCCGAGACAGGAAAGCACCAGGGTGTGATTGCTGTCAGTGCAGCATATGATTATGCCAGGGTGGAAGATATTCTGGCACTTGCAGAAAAAAAAGGAGAACCACCGTTTATCCTGATTTTAGACGGAATCGAAGATCCACATAATCTGGGGGCAATTATCCGTACCGCCAATCAGGCAGGGGCACATGGTGTAATCATTCCAAAACGCCGTGCCGTAGGACTGACACCGACCGTCGCACGTACATCGGCAGGTGCGGTTAATTATGTACCGGTAGCAAAAGTGACAAATATCTCCAATACCATGAAAGAACTCAAAGACCGCGGTATGTGGTTTGTGTGTGCGGATATGGATGGAACCTTAATGTACGATATGGATCTGACCGGACCGATCGGTCTGGTGATCGGAAATGAGGGAGATGGAGTCAGTCCACTCGTAAAGAAAAACTGTGATATGGTGGCTTCCATTCCAATGAAGGGAGATATTGATTCCTTAAATGCATCGGTGGCTGCAGGAGTTCTCTCGTATGAGATTGTGCGTCAGAGGATGAAGAAGGGATAAGAAAAGAATGAAGTATGATGCTTGTACGGATGAGGAACTGATTGAAAGACTCCGGCAGGGAGAAACAGAGATCACGGACTATATTCTCGAAAAATATAAGCCGCTTGTCCGCAAATATGCCAATGCCATGTATCTGATCGGAGGAGAAACCGATGATCTGATTCAGGAAGGCATGATTGGATTGTTTAAGGCCATCCGGGATTTTTGTCTGGACAAAGACAGCAGTTTTTTCCATTTTGCAGGGTTGTGTATTCACCGTCAGCTGTATTCTGCAATAGAGGCATCCAACAGAAAAAAGCATCAGCCTTTGAATTCCTATTTATCTTTTTTTGAGCAGGGGGCAGAAGGCAGTATTGGGTTTACCAGCAGCCCGGAGCAGCTGGTGATCGAACAGGAAGTGTCCAGGGAGTTGTGGAACCGGGTGAACAGCCGGTTAAGTCCGATGGAAAAACAGGTGTTGCAATTTTATCTGGACGGAAATAACTATATGCAGATCGCAGGGCTGATGAAGAAAAGCCCGAAATCTGTCGACAATGCATTACAGAGAATACGTCAAAAGATCAGGCAGATGAATCATCTGGAGGAAAGAGGGTGAGCGTATGAAGTTTTCAAAAATTGGAAAACATACCATTCGTTGTGTAATATCAGAACAGGAAATTCAGGATCTGGGATACACCATTGAGGAAATTATGAGCAATGGGGAGCGGACGCAGGAATTTATGAACCAGATTTTTGATATGGCAGAACAGAGTTTTGAGACAAAATTTGAACTGGGCATCAAGACAGTGCGTGCTGATTTTATGTCAGACCATACGCTGGCACTTACGTTTTCGGAGCATCCGGGGTCGGATGAAATGATGGAGCATCTGAAAGATATTGTCAATGGACTGATGAATGCAATTCCACAGCAGAAGTGGGCACAGATTAATGAAGCACGGCAAAACGAGGGAAATCCGGATCAGGTTCCTGTTTATGCCACGATTGTGTTTGCGGATTTTGATAGGCTGCTCCGTTATGCAAAAAACATTATGCCACCGGATCTGCCTACGGGTCAGCTTTATAAATACGAGGACCGCTATATGCTGATCCTTACATTTTCCGGTATGGAAGAGGGCAGTTTAAGGAGACTCTCGAATCTGACGGATGAATATGCACAGGATATTCTTGTCGGAGCGGAGCGGAAAGCGTTCATACAGGAACACGGCATCTGTATTTTGAAAAATGATGCCCTGCAGCAACTCCGGCAATTGTAAAAGAACTGTATTTTGTCAGAAAATAAGAATAGATGATTGCAAAAACAAGAAATAGAAAAGGAGCATCCATATATGGTGCCCCTTTTTTAATATGATAAGATTTATCCTAATACTTTTCGGATGGACTCTAATACACGGTCTGCCTGAAATGGCTTAACAATGAAATCCTTTGCACCGGACTGGATTGCCTCAATAACCATGGACTGCTGTCCCATTGCAGAACACATAACGCATGTAGCGTTTGGATCAGCTGCTTTGATCTCCTTGAGTGCCTGAATACCGTCTTTGTTTGGCATCGTGATGTCAAGAGTAACCAGATCTGGTTTCAGCTCGTTATACTTTGCAACGGCCTCTACACCGTCTGCTGCTTCACCAGCGATCTCAAATCCGCCCTTTGTCAGAATGTCCTTGAGCATCATTCGCATGAATGCTGCATCATCAACGATTAATATCTTTGCCATTTATATATCCTCCTGTTTTAAAATCTGTTTTACTATGCTGATAGGGTATAACTGTATCAGCTCGCTATCGATCAGGTCTTCCACGGTCAGTCGAAAAGTGACCTTGACGATATCCGTTCCATTACATAGTTCATCCGGAATCTCGAAAGTCTTGCGATCCTTTGAATTGATAAGCGGAAATCCAATATCTGTCGGCCTGGATAACAGTGACGCCATAGATGTGGCAATGGATCCACACATCTGGTTCATGGCTTCTGCAATTGCTGATAACGTGAGATCATCGAGCTGCAGATTGGAAAGATTACGACCGTCACCGCCCATCATAAGACTTGCAATGACCAGCGCATCCTGAACATCCAGTACCATAAGATTTGTCCCGTCTAAGCCGCTTGTGTATGGAACCTTGACCAGAATATGGTTGTCACTTTCCAGCGTGTTTTCTTTGTCCAGTACTTCTACAAGCGGAGTGGTAATGTTTGTTGAACGGTTGATGATCATACTGAGGGCGGTAGCCGCAGTACCTGTACAGATATTTGCAACTTCACCGATGATATCAGCCTGTTCTTTCGTGATATTCTCCATAGAATTTCCTCCATAGTACCTATTACTACATTTGATTATAGCAAATTTTAGCACATAAAGAAAGAAAATCTTTGCTTTTTTTCACTTTTCATTGGTATCATAACACAGATGTGGTAAAATTGGAATAACAAAAACATGGAATAACCGTAGAAAGGAGAAAAAATGGGAGATATCGAATATCAGGAAGCACTCAAACTTGGAAAAAAAGAATATAAGGCATGTGTTTCGCAGGGGCGCTTTCCCTATCTGCCGGTTCTGGATGATATTTTATCCAGAGAAAATATCCAGACGGAACAGAATATGGGGCTGATGCAGATACCATTGGATTTTGTGGTTGGTACGGCGACGAAAGGAAGAACGTATTCTTTTGCAGCCAATTTTATGCCGATCCTCGATGTGGATACAGAGTTTGCATTCAAATGGACCGCGCTGTCCGATGCACAGGTAAACGAAGGCATCCGGGATCCGATTATTGCTTATGAATATATGAACCGTTATTATGTGGTGGAGGGAAACAAGCGTGTCAGTGTACTGAAGTATTTTAAGGCAGATTCCATTGTCGCCAACGTGACACGTAAGATTCCAAAGTATTCCGAGGATGAGGACGTAAAATTATATTATGAATATATGAAGTTTAATCAGATTTCGGGATTGAACAATATCGAATTTTCCAAAACCGGTATGGCGGATAAACTGCTTGCACTGATGGGATCCACTGCCATATGGGATGCGGATACCCGAATGGAATTTAACAGTCTGGTTAATCATTTCACAAAGGCATATGAGTTCCGCGGAGGGCGCAAACTGCCGATCCGGGTGGGGGATGCGCTGACTGCATTTATCAATGTATACGGTTACCATACGGTTCTTGGCATGTCGGATGATGAGCTGAGTTTAAATATTGTGAAATGCTGGAATGAGTTTGTCATGCTCACAGAGAAACAGAGCGTTGGTCTGGTCATGGATCCGCTGGCGGCAGAAGAGCGTAAGGGAAGAAGCATCTTCAGTTACTTTATGCCATCGTCAGCAAAGAAATTTACCGTGGCATTCCTGTATCCAAAATCACCGGATACATCCGACTGGATTTATGCGCATGACCTTGGGCGCAATTATCTGGAAGAGACGTTCCCGGATCAGATGAAGACCATCTGTGTCAATGATGTGACGGAGGAACGCACGGAGCAGGTGCTGAATGACGTGATCCGTCAGGGGGCAGATATCATATTTGAGGTGGCACCGCAGATGATGAAAGACAGTCTGAAAGTGGCTGTGGATCATCCGGATGTAAAGATTTTAAACTGCAGTCTGAATACTTCGCATAAGTATATCCGCACGTACTATGCCCGGATGTATGAAGCAAAATTCCTTTCGGGAATGATTGCGGGGGCACTGGCAGAAAATGACAGGATTGCATATATTGCAGATTACCCGATATACGGAATGATCGCAAATATTAATGCCTTTGCGCTGGGAGCAAGTTTTACCAATCCACGGGCAAGGATTTATCTTGCATGGTCCACCAGTGAAAATTATGACAGGGAACGGTTCTTAAAGGACAACAATATTCAGGTGGTATCGGATCAGGATATGATTACACCGCGCGATCCGGGCAGGCAGTTTGGGCTGTATGAGTGTTCGGAGGATGGAAGGAAACTGAATCTGGTGATGCCACTCTGGAACTGGGGTGTATTCTATGAAAAAATGATCCAGAGTATTCTTGCGGGATCTTACCAGTCGGAAGAAAATTCTGAGGGCAGGGCACTCAACTACTGGTGGGGAATGTCTGCGGGTGTGATTGACCTGATCTGTTCGAAGAATGTACCGACCGGGGTCAAGCGTCTGGTGGATCACTTAAAGAGTGATATTAAAAAGGGAGATATTGTGCCGTTTTACGGAGAAATCCGTGCACAGGACGGGACACTCAAAAACAAGAAGGATAAAGCCATGAAACCGGAAGCCATCATGGAGATGGACTGGCTGACAGATAATGTCATTGGGGAGATACCGACAATGGGAGAATTACGTGCAGAGGCACGTCCGGTTGTCCAGATAAAAGGTGTAGAGGAAAAAATGAAAAAATGAAGATACTAGTAATAGCAGATGAAGAATCTCAGAAAATCTGGGATTTCTTTCGAAAAGAAGACTATGCGGATATTGACCTGGTAATTTCCTGTGGAGACCTGAAAGCAGATTATCTGTCATTTATCGCAACGATGATTGCAGTTCCGGTATTGTATGTGCATGGAAACCATGATGATAAGTACAAAAGAAAGCCCCCGGAGGGATGTATCTGTATTGAAGATACCGTGTATATGTTTCATGGGATAAGGATTCTCGGACTGGGAGGATCTTACCGTTATAAACCAGGGGTGAACCAGTATACGGAAGTGCAGATGGAACGCCGCATCCGGAGACTTTTCTGGAAAATACGCCGAAAAGGGGGCATTGATATTTTGGTGACACATGCCCCGGCAGGCGGTATGCATGATGGGGAAGATCTTTGCCATAAAGGGTTTGATGCATTTTATCGTGTGATTAACAAATACCATCCGAAATATTTTGTACATGGACATATGCATATGAATTATGGAAGGGATATTCCGCGGGAGGATTTCATCGGAGATACCAAAGTGATCAATGCATATGAGAGATATGTAATTGAAATTTAAAAATTGCCTGACAACCACGCGTTATACTGTCAGGCTTTGCACTGCGGTGCAAATGATTGCATGATTACAGCCCTGACCCATAGGGGCATGTTTTCCGGGCTGTAATCATTGCGGATCACATCAGGGGAAAACGGCAACACGCTGGGAACTGTAATTTGATAAAATAATTAAAAAATTCTTGACAATTTAGAAAATACCGTGTATGATGTAGGAGTTGACGCGGTCAACGAGATGCTGATGTGGCTCAGAGGTAGAGCACTTCCTTGGTAAGGAAGGGGTCACGGGTTCAATTCCCGTCATCAGCTCGCTTCATAAAACGGTGGAATCCTTTGGGGTTCTGCCGTTTTGCAATTTTTCAGATATTTTAAAGGAGGTTTTGCAGATGGAATCAATGAAGGATTATGAAAAGGAGCTGGAACGTTCTTTCCGCACGATTAACGAAGGAGATATTGTCAGTGGAGCTGTGGTAGCAGTAACCGATGAAGAAGTGACACTTGACCTGAATTATTATGCACCGGGAATTATCAAAATTGAAAATCTGAGCAATGATCCGGATTTTCATGCGAAGGAAGAATTACAGCCGGGAGACATCATCGAGGCAACGGTTGTGCGTACAGATGACGGACACGGAAACATCGAATTGTCGAAAAAGGAAGCAAACGAAGTGCTTGCCTGGGATAAACTCCGGGAGATGATGGAGCAGCAGACGGTTGTGACTGTCCGGATCAAAGAGAGTGTGCCGAGTGGTGTGGTTGCATTCTTAGAAGGAATCCGTGCATTCATTCCGGCATCCCAGTTGTCCGCAGATTATGTGGAAGACACGGATGCATGGATCGGAAAAGATGTGCGTGTCGTTGTGATTACCGTAGATCCTGAGAAGAATAAACTGGTATTGTCCGGAAAAGTTGTGGCAAGACAGGAGCGCGAGGAAGAAAGAAATCACCGGATTGCCATGCTTGTGCCTGGATCTGTGGTAGAGGGAACCGTAGAATCCATTATGCCATACGGAGCATTCATCAATATCGGGAATGGCATCAGCGGTCTGGTTCATATTTCACAGATCAGCCAGAAGCGGATCTCTTCCGTTCATGAAGTTTTAAAAGAGGGACAGAAAGTAAAGGCGAAGATTTTAAATACCAACGATGGAAAAGTCAGCCTGAGCATGAAAGCGCTGGAAGATATTATGGAAAAGCCGCAGGAGGAAGAAGAGGCAGAGGCAATCGAGTACAGCTCAAATGAAACGGCCGGAACAAGTCTTGGAGATCTTCTTTCCAGATTCAAATTATAATCAGATTTTCTTTAGACAGTAAAAAACCCGTGAAGATGAACAGCAGACCGTTCATCTTCACGGGTTCTTTTTAGAAATTAAGCGTTGGAATTCTGATAATAACCAAGCACTTTTTTGACATAATTCTGTGTTTCCTTAAACGGTGGAATCCCACCGTACTTGTCGACATTTCCACCACCGGCATTGTATGCGGCAAGCGCAAGGGAAACATCTCCGTTGTATTTCTTTAAGTTCTGCGCCATCAGTTTGGCACCACCCATAATATTTTGCTGTGCATCGTATGCATTTGTGACACCAAGTCCTTTTGCGGTGGACGGCATCAGCTGCATGACGCCCATGGCACCGGCAGAGCTGGTTGCGGATGGATTAAAATTGGATTCCTGCCTGGCAATGGCTTTGAGCAGGTTGATATCCACACCGTATGTTTCAGAAGCTTCTTTGAAATATTCTTCGAGGTTCTCCGGAGAAGAAACACTGCCGGAGGAGGTGGTACTATTTGCTGCAGAAGAACTGGAAATTTCCGGGGTATCCGTGACCGGAGACGTATCAACCGGTGCATCGGTCTGCGGGGTAAATCCAAGGATCTGCTGTACCGTATCCAGGGAAACGGCACCACTGTTGCTGGCGGCAAGCAATGCGTCCACTGCCATGGCCTGTACGCTGCGCTCAGCGGAAGCCAGACATTCCTTAAATGTGGTGACGGCTTCATCCGTATTTTTCGGTGTCTGTATATTGGCAGAAGCTGCTTCCTGCAGCCTGGCTGTCTGTGTCTGATCAATATAAGGTAAAACTGTTACACCCATGATGTTCCTCATCTTTCGTTCGCTTAATCTAACATTCGATCATGCATATCATATCATAATCTGTGGAAAAATAAAAGGAAAAGGCGAAAATTGCTTGAATTTGTAAAAGAGTTGTTGTAGCATAACATCAGACGAAAAAGTGTAGATAAAGGAGCCAGATTATGGAGAAAAAGCCGTTTGTAACAAAGAGTCAGGTGGAGGAGATCGTTAAAACATACCCGACACCGTTTCATTTATATGATGAAAAAGGCATTCGTGAGAATGCAAAAAAAGTAAAGGAAGCTTTTGCATGGAATCCGGGATTCCGCGAGTATTTTGCAGTGAAAGCAACCCCCAACCCATATATTTTAAAAATTTTACAGGAATATGATATGGGATGTGACTGTTCCTCTTACACAGAACTGATGCTTGCAAAGTCCTGTGGATTTGACGGAAAGCATATTATGTTTTCTTCAAATGATACGCCGGCAGAGGAATTTGCCTATGCGGATGAACTCGGGGCAATCATCAATCTGGATGATTTCACCCATATTGATTTCTTAGAAGAAACGATCGGTCATATTCCGGAGACCATCAGCTGCCGTTACAATCCGGGTGGAGTATTTGAACTGAGCAACGGAATCATGGACAACCCTGGAGATTCCAAATACGGCATGACAAAGGATCAGCTCATCGAAGCGTTTAAGATTTTAAAGGATAAGGGAGCAAAGCATTTCGGTGTCCATGCATTTCTTGCCAGCAATACCGTCACAAACGAATACTATCCGAAGCTTGCAGGAGAACTGTTTGAACTGATCGTGGAATTAAAGGAAAAGACCGGATGTGATATCAGATTCGTAAATCTCTCCGGTGGTGTGGGAATCCCTTATACACCGGACAAGGAGCCGAATGATATCGCTGTCATCGGAGAAGGTGTGCACAAAAAGTTCGATGAGATCTTAGTTCCGGCAGGACTTGGGGATGTATCCATTTATACCGAGATGGGACGTTTCATGCTCGGACCTTACGGATGCCTTGTGACGAAGGCCATCCATGAGAAACATATCTACAAAGAGTATATTGGTGTGGATGCATGTGCAGCAAACCTGATGCGTCCGGCAATTTACGGGGCATATCATCACATTACGGTTCTTGGAAAAGAAAATGCACCATGCGATCACGTGTATGATGTGACAGGAAGTCTTTGCGAGAACTGCGATAAGTTCGCGGTTGACCGGAAACTGCCAGAGATCGACATGGGAGATTATCTTGTGATCCACGATACCGGAGCACATGGATTTTCCATGGGATATAATTACAATGGACGTCTTCGTTCTGCAGAATTACTGCTCAAAGAAGACGGAAGTGTGAAGATGATCCGCCGTGCAGAGACACCGGAAGATTACTTTGCAACATTTGACTGTTTTGATGATATCAGGATCACAAAATAAAAGAGTTAGGATGTACAGATAAAATAACAGAGGACGCAAATCCTGGGGAAACGGGATGCGTCCTCTTTTTGTTTAAGAAAACGATGTGCCGCAAAAAGAAAGACCTCAGATTTCCGATTGGAAACCTGAGGTCTTTTATATGCCGGCAGTGGGACTTGAACCCACACGATGTTGCCATCAACAGATTTTGAGTCTGCCTCGTCTGCCAATTCCGACATGCCGGCGCGAACAAATATTATATTAACATATGAAAGACGCATTTGCAAGCCTTTTTATGATTTCGGGAATAGGACTTTTGGTTCATTGACAGAAGTTATCATATATGATAACTTTAGAATACATGAGCACGATTTATAAAGGTGTAAGGGGGCGGATATGCAGGAACATAATCACGCCAGACAGGAAATTGCATCCCAGCTTCGGCAGGTGCGAAAGGAGCAGGGGATGACACAGGAACGGCTCGCAGAAAAAGTCGGTACCAGAAAGTCAAATATTTCCCGTCTGGAGAGCGGGAGATATAATCCGAGTCTGGACTTTCTGGAAAAAGTTGCAGGAGGACTTGGCAGGGAGATTGAGGTAAAAGTCACGTGAGGAGGAAGATGCAAAAAGCATGACGATGAAACTTGGAAATTATAAGGATAACGACGTGGAACTGTGCCGTACCACCAATTCCAGAGTGAGTACACATACGGCGGAGGCACTGCTTGAACAGCACATTCCATTTACAAAGAACAGTAAAAAGATTCCTTTTTTCAAGAGGGAAACCTACCAGGGGGCAGATACTCTCTGGGTGATCACCATCAATCCACGCAGATACGGGCAGGCACGCCGCGTGATCGATGGTATGGATCGTGCATACCGGGAGCGTCTGGTGTTATCCAATTACTAGAATGAAATTATGATAAAAATGTGAAATGCGTTTTAAAAGCAGAATGAGTGTGGTAAAATTCTATTCAGATAAAATCGTATGAAAAGCGATGAAAATGGAAGGAATGGAAGGAGCCATACTCATTTTTATGTTAGGGAACATGGAGCAGACAGTCGCACGCAAGCAGACAAAAAGGGAGAAAAACAACGCACAGAAACGGACAGAAGGGTGGAAACAGAAGGGCATATGGCTGTTTTGGTATGCCGTGGTTCCGGTGTTTGCTTTTTACCTGATGGAGTGTTATGAACACAATCCGTTTGCGGAAGTGCGTGTGGGAGCACAGCTTTTTAATATTTTTTTGTTTGAGCTGATCGGATGGATGTTATATTTTCTGACCGGAAGAATGTGTTTTGCGTCCAGAGTGCTGTACGGACTTGCTGTGGCGTTTGGAATTACCAATCATTATGTGATGAAATTCCGTTCCACACCGTTTGTTCCGTGGGATCTGTTTTCGGCTGGAACAGCAGCCAGTGTGGCTGGAAACTATGATTTTACACCGGACCGGCGCATGGTGATTGTTACACTTGTTTTTATTGCATTATTTGTGCTGACCCGGTTTTTTAAAAAAGGCCCGCGTTTTTCCTGGAAAATAAGGCTGGGGAGTATCGTACTGGTGGGACTGGTATTGTGTACATTTGTCAATGCCCTGCAGCAGGAATCGTTTCAGACAAAACATTATCTGTATCCGTTTCTGTTCACACCGGCATATATGACAAAAGTAAATGGCATGGCGGTGACCTTTGCCATGGATCTTGCCTATGTGGCAGTGGAGCGTCCGGCAGGATACGATGCGGATGAAGCAAAAGAGACGCTGGCGAAATACGAAACGAAAACAACAGAAACCGACACAAAGGATCTGCCCAACATCATTGTCATCATGGATGAGGCATTTTCGGATTTAAAAGTGCTAGGACCGTTAGAAACCAATGAGGATTACATGCCGTTTATGCACCGGATGCAGCAGGGGGAGAAAAACACGGTCACGGGATATGTCCAGACATCTGTGTGTGGGGGAAACACTGCGGATTCGGAATTTGAATTTCTGACAGGCAATACGATGGCATTCCTTCCGAACGGAAGTATTCCGTATCAGCAGTACATCAAGAGCAGGACACCGTCTTTAGCAGGTTATCTGAAATCCTTAGGATATGCGACCTATGCACAGCATCCGTATCAGGCCAGCGGATGGAACCGGGATAAAGTGTATCCTCTGCTTGGATTTGACAATCTGGATTTTATGGAAGATTACAGGGATGTCTCCTATGTGCGCAATTATATCAGCGATGCATCGGATATGGAGCATATTATAGAAACTTATGAGAAAAACAAAGCCTCCGGCAAACCGGCCTTTATTTTCAATGTGACGATGCAGAATCATGGCGGATATACCGATACCTATATGAATCTGACGAATGATATCCAGTCACAGTATGCCAGCGAACCGCTCAATCAGTACCTGACACTGATCCACAAGACCGATCAGGCACTCGAAAATCTGATTGATTATTTTTCCAAAGTGGATGACAGGACGATCATCGTATTTTTCGGGGATCATCAGCCGAATGATACAGTGGCTTCTGTCGTGGAAAACGGGGCACAGGCAGAGACACAAAAACGTTATCTCGTACCTTATCTGGTGTGGAGTAATTATGGGATCGAGGGAGCGAAAGATAAAAATACGAGTCTGAATTATCTTGCGGCGCAGGTACTTACCGCAGCAGGAGTGCCGACGAATGCATACCAGAATTACCTCTTAAGTCTGAGCAAAACTTACCCGGTGATCTCTGCAGCGGGGCAGACAAAAGGGATCGGAGCCGATGAAAAACAGCTTCAGACTTACAAGAAGCTTCAGTATTATCAGTTGTTTGAAAAAAACAAGGAAAAGGATGAGTAAGAACATGAAAAAAATGATTTCGCGGATGGTGTCGCACCGGTCATTTCCTTATGTGATGGCATTTCTTATGCCATTTATAATCTGTGTGGTCATCTGTATCGGAAACGGGGTATATCCTTTCGGGGATAACTGTATTCTGCATATCGATATGTATCATCAGTACTGTCCGTTTTTTACAGAGTTTCTTCATAAATTAAGAACCGGCGGAAGTCTGCAGTATTCCTGGAACCTGGGACTGGGATCGGATTTTGTTTCCCTGTATGCCTATTATCTGGCGAGTCCGCTTAATTTTTTGATCGTGCTCTGCCCGAAACATTATGTGATCGAGTTTATGACGATACTGGTGCTGGCAAAGATTGCCCTGTGCGGACTGACTTTTTTCTTATTTTTAAAATATCATTTTCATCTGATTGGAAAAGACTCAAAACTCCATAAAAATCAGGTGATTCCGGCACTTGTATTTTCTACGGCATATGCATTGTCCGGATTTGTGGCAGCCTACAGCTGGGATATCATGTGGATGGACTGCATCCTTCTTTTTCCTCTGATCATGGTGGGACTGGAAAAACTGGTACGGGAGCAGAAACCGGGACTGTATTTTGTGACACTTGCATTGTCGGTGTTTGCAAATTATTACATTTCCATCATGATCTGTATCTTTCTGGTGTTTTATTTTATTCTTCTCTTTTTTACGCAGAAAGGAGGAAAACTGAAAGCATTTTTACGGTTCGCATGGTATTCCCTGCTGGCAGGGTCTGTCTCGATGGTACTGCTATTGCCGGAGATCGCCGTGCTTTCTGCTTCCGGGTCTGCTGAAGACAGCTTTCCGAAAACGCTGGAGTGGTATTTTTCTGTTATTGCGGAGCTGGGGCGTGCGGCAGCCGTCACTACAAGTTATACGGGAAATGATCACTGGCCGAATCTGTATGCCGGGGCATTTACCCTGGTACTAGTATGGCTGTATGTGCTGAACCGCAGAATCTCCTGGAAGGAAAAAGTTCCGCGTATGCTGATGCTTGTCTTTTTCCTTGTGAGCTTTGCGGATAATCAGCTGGATTATATCTGGCATGGTATGCATTTTCCGCAGGCGTTGCCGGGCAGACAGTCATTCCTTTACATTTTTGTGCTTCTGGTCATGGGATTTGCAACGATCCGCAAATGGAAAGGAACCAGACGCTGGCATATCATCATAGCAGTGCTTGCAGCACTGACACTGATGGTTCTCTCCGGATATTACGGGGATGAACTGGTGACGGAGTACATGGCTGTAGTTATTACCATGCTGTTTATCCTAGTTTATGGAATCCTGCTTCTTTTGCTTAAAATTGCCCCGAAGAAAATGCGGATAGCCCTGCGGGAAGCTGCCTTTTGTGTTGCCATTGCAGAACTGGCAGTCAATATGGCGGTAACCGGGCTTGGCGTTACCAGCCGCGTGGCATATACGGATAAACAGGGGTACTACGAAGATCTGCTGCAACAGGCAAAAGAGGATAACGGAAATGATGGATTTTACCGGGTGGAGGACAGTGGGCGGAAAACCAAAAACGATGACAGCCTGTACGGATACCGTTCGGCAACCATATTTTCCTCCCTGATGAATCTGGATGTCAGCCATCTCTTCCAGAGCCTGTATATGGAGGGCGGAAAAAATTTCTACTGTTACAATGGTGCTTCCCCGCTTCCGTCAGCCATGTTTTCGGTGAAGTATATGCTTTCCTCTAATCCGGTGGATGAAAGTCCACTGCGGACACTTGTGGGAAGCAGCAATGGAAATTATCTTTATCGGAATAACTACTGCCTGCCACTTGGCTATATGATGAGCGAGAAGGCAATAAAAGGCTGGGAATCTTCCATGCTTGATAGGATCGGTTCCCTGAATTCCCTGGCACAGCAGCTGGGAGCAAAAGGAGACATGCTTTATCCGGCAACCTGTACACAGTCGCAGGCAGCCGGGGATACGACAATTGATATTTCCGAGGATGGATATTATTATGCGGATTATGTGACCTGCAATGCGGATTCCCTGACAGTATCAAGAGATGACGGATGGACGCAGCAGTATGGAAAGACCACCCACCGCTATCTGCTGGATCTGGGAGAGTGCAAAGCCGGAACAAAGGTCCATATTACCAATCTCAATGCAGAAACGATCGAATACCATGTGTACCGCCTGAATTTCAAGGCCATGTGCACTGCGTATGAGACGCTCAGCGAACAGACCATGTCACTCGAAAAAATGACAGATCGCAGGATCGTTGGAAGTATCGATGTCAGGCAGGCGGGAAGACTGATTCTGTCAGTGCCGGCAGATGAGGGCTGGAGTCTGTATGTAGACGGTAAAAAGACGAAAATAAAGCCTTTCGCGGATGCACTCATTGGTGTACACTTAAAAGAAGGAACGCATAAGATCGAGCTGCGTTATACCACACCGGGCGTACAGATCGGAGCTGCCATCAGCATAGCTGCGCTTCTGTTATTCCTGTTTAGTATGTGGATAAGATATAAGATAAGGGGGAAATATGGGGAAAAAATGCATCAGCATCGTCGTACCGATGTACAATGAGCAGGAATCTCTGCAGATTTTGTACCGGGAATTAAACCGCGTGACACGGGAAATGGGCGATTATGATTTTGAATATTTATTTGTCAATGACGGATCGAAGGATGCAACACTGCAAAAGATCCGGGAACTTGCAGCAGAAGATGAGCGCGTGCACTATCTTTCTTTTTCCCGCAATTTTGGAAAAGAAGCGGCGCTGCTGGCAGGATTGTCCTATGCAAAGGGGGATTATGTGACGACGATGGATGCGGATCTGCAGGATCCGCCCACTCTTTTGCCACAGATGGCTGCGATGTTAGAAGCCGGAGACTGTGACAATGTGGCAACCCGGCGGGTGAACCGGCAGGGAGAGCCGAAGATTCGTTCGTTTTTTGCACGCATGTTTTATAAAGTTATGCGGAAACTTTCCCACATTGAGATTGCAGATGGGGCAAGGGATTACCGTCTGATGAACCGTGCAATGGTAGATTCCATTCTTTCCGTCAGCGAATACAACCGGTTTTCCAAGGGAATCTTTGCCTGGGTCGGATATGATACCAAATGGCTGGAATTTCAAAATGTAGAACGGTCTGCGGGAGAAACCAAGTGGAGTTTCTGGAAACTTGTGCGTTATTCGTTTGATGGGATTATCAATTTTTCGGATGTTCCGCTGAAGATTTCCTCGTATCTGGGGCTGGTGCTCACCGTGGTTTCTTTTATTGCAATCATCGCGGAAATCGTACGCGCATTGGTATTCGGGGATCCGGTTGCCGGCTGGCCGTCGCTGGTATGTATCGTGACATGCATTGGTGGAATCCAGCTGTTTTGTATGGGAATTATGGGACAGTATATTGCAAAAACCTATATGGAAGTCAAAAGACGTCCGCATTATATCATAAAGGAGAGTAACTGTACCCGGAACAAAAAGAACAACGCACAGAATTGACGCAGATATGCTTTTTCTATATAATGATACAGAAAGACTGCACTGCATTTGGGATGCCGCGCAGTCAGATCATAACAGGTGAGGAAGAATATGCGAAAGATAAAACGCTTTTTGAGTGCTCTGCTTTGCGGAGCAATTCTTATAACAGGAACACTTGCCGGAGTCAGTGTGCGTACAGATGCAGCAGCCAGCAGTTATGCCGTGCAGCTGCGTGCGGCAGGATTTCCGGATAGTTACATCAGTGCACTTTCCGCGCTTCACACAGCATATCCGCAGTGGCAGTTTCAGGCGGTTAAGACCGGGCTTGACTGGAATACCGTGGTCAGTAAAGAGAGCGTAAACGGAGTCAATCTTGTTCCGAAGACCGGAAATGACGCAACCAAATCCACCGCAGACGGTGCATATGACTGGACCACCAATGTGTGGACGGTCTATGACGGATCTTCGTGGGTCGGTGCTGATGCAGACTATATCGCTTATTATTTAGATCCACGGAATTTTCTCAATGAAACCGATATTTTTCAATTTGAAAGTTTAAGTTTCAGCAAGGTGCAGACCAGGCAGGGAGTTTCTTCTATCCTGAAAGGAACCTTTATGGAGAATATGGTTGAGGACAGTGATGGATCTGCGCTGGATTATGCGCAGGCATTTATGGATATCGGTGAGGAAACCGGGGTCAGCCCGTATCATCTTGCATCGAGAGTGCGCCAGGAGCAGGGACTGAAAGGAACCAGTTCACTGATTTCGGGAACTTACAGCGGATATGAGGGATACTATAACTATTTTAATGTGGGAGCAGCAGGCATTACCTCCACACTGGTTATCAAAAACGGACTGGCATATGCAAAAAAAGCGGGATGGAATACCCGGTATGCAGCACTTGAAGGAGGAGCAAAAATTCTGGCGAAAAACTACATTGGCGTGGGTCAGGATACCTTGTATTTCCAGAAGTTTAATGTAGTAAACAAGAAGAATCTGTACAGCCACCAGTATATGGCAAACCTTGCGGCTGCTTACAACGAGGGCAGAAAGCTTGGACAGGGGTATGCGGACAAGCAGCAGGCATTTGTATTCCGTATTCCGGTTTATTCCGGTATGCCGGCATCAGCAGTGACATTTACAGCCAGTGGAAATCCGAATAACTATCTGAAATCGCTCAGCGTAACCGGACAGACACTGACACCGGTATTTCGCGGAGATACTACTTCGTATTCCCTCGTCGTGGACAGCAAAGTTTCCTCCGTTACCATAAGTGCATCACCGGTAGCTGCGAAATCTTCTGTGACGGGAACCGGCACCAAAAAACTTCAGACGGGAACCAATACCTGTAAAGTTACCTGCAAATCGGAGAGCGGAGCATCCAAAACCTATACGCTTACCATTGTAAAGAAAGCTGGTGCAGTGGCAGAGACCGAGAAGACTTCCGTGACTTCGAAAACATATCAGTTGAAAAACAAAATGGTTACGGGGATTGCGCCGGGAACAAAGGCGGCAGCATTTTTAAAAAAACTTAAAGTGACCGCGGGAACGGTCAAACTGTTCAGTGCATCCAAAAAGAGTGTTACCGGAATCGTTTCAACCGGCAATGTTCTGCAGGTGTATGACAGCAAAAACAAGAAAATTTCTTCCTATACGCTTGTGATTTATGGAGATGTAAACGGAGATGGAAAGATCAACAAAACAGATCTGAACCGTTTGAACAGGCATCTGAATGGTACCCAAAAGCTTACCGGGTGTTATCTTAAGGCCGCAGATACAAACCGCAAAAAAGATGGGGTCAATGTGCTTGATCTGGTATATCTGAACAAACATCTTCAGGGGAAGATCACCATTGGGCAGTAAAAGAAAGGCAGAACATATGAGACAAAAAAGCAAAGCAAAAGGAAAACGGATACTGGGAGTGGTACTGGCACTGGTATTTCTGATCAGTTGTATCATGACACCGGATGTGCATGCACAGGCGGAGAGCATGATCATTGCTTTAAGCGCCAGATCCGTGAAAATAGGAGATACTCTGGCAGTGACAGTGACACTTCCGGCAGGGGTGACGGGAACGGTAAATCTGACATATTCCAAAGATCTTTTTACTTATCAGTCAGCAACAGCGGAAACCAGTGTAAATGCAGGCACGGTTTCTATGACTCTGGGGAGTTACGGTTCCGGAAACAAACGTGCAAGCGGAACTGTTAAATTTAAAGCAGATGCGGCGGGAACTGCAAGTTTTGCCGCATCCGCACCATCTGCGGGCAATCAGGAAGGGGACCGCGTGGACGTGGGAGGTGCAAGTGTATCTGTAGCTGTTGAAAATTCGGCAGCGGCAGCAGATGACAAATCAAAAGACAATACGCTGGCATCCCTGACGATTTCCGAAGGAACCCTTTCTCCGGAATTTCAGTCGAAAGTTACCGAATATCAGGCAAAAGTGGGAGATCAGGTGACATCTCTGGCAGTCAGCGCACAGCCAAATGATGCTAAGGCATCTGTGATCTCGGTCAGTGGGGCAGACAAACTGAAAACCGGTGTAAATAAAGTACAGATCGTCGTGCAGGCGGAAAATGGTGTGAAAAAGACCTATACCATTCAGGTGACCAGAGGAGCTGCGCAGCAGGAATCACAGGATACACAGCAAAAAGGAGAGACACAGGCTCCGGCAGACGGGCAGCAGTATTTTACGATTGACGGAACAAATCTCTATCTGACAGACAGTATTCCGGATCGCTATGTTTTGGATGGCTTTGTCAAAGATACAGTGACTTTGTGGGAAAATCAGTATCCGTGCATGCGCAAAGACGGAATAGACACACCGCTGAGACTTTTGTATCTGGTGGATGAAAACGGACAAAACGGTGCTTTGTATATGCTGGATCTGGATGATCCGGAAGAAATTTATCCGTTTGTATGTATGAACTATAACCAGTATAAGCATACCATAGGGGAAGAGACAGCATCTGCAGAAGCTTCTACCCAGGAAGGGGAAACGGGCCTGTTCCAGAGTACGGAAAGCCAGATGCGGCTGATTCTCTGTGCGTTCGTTGTGGTTGTACTGATTCTTCTGATTATCATAGTGGTTCTGATCGTCAAAAGAAAAAAAGATGATGACGATCCTTATGATGATTTTTATGACGATGATGATGATGACGACGATGAGGATTACGATGATCCGGACGATGAAAAACTGTATGAAACGGATGATCCGGATGACACTGGGATATCCAAGCGTTACGGAAAGGAAACATTCCGCAAAAAAGGCGGATTTATGCATAAACTGTTAGAGGGTATGGAGGATGATCTGGACGATAATCTGGAGGATGACCTGGATGATCCGGAAGAAGATACCGATGACAGGGAAAAAGAGCGGGAGGACCATTACCGGGATGCAGATGATGAAGATATCATGCTGCAGAAAGAACTGGCAGAAGAAGTTCGAAGCTCCATGCTCGGAAGAAAGAAGAAAACAACCAAAAAAGATACCGATGACGATATCGAATTTATTGATTTGTAGAATTGTAACAGGAGGTATAAATTTTGATTCCATATACAGATAAGGCGAAAAAAGCTCTGAATTATGCGAACCGCCTTTCCCGTTCGTCCGGCTGCAACTATGTCGGAACCGAACATATTCTGGCGGGGCTGCTCAAGGAAGGAACCGGTGTAGCAGCAGAAGTACTGACAGCCAATAATGTGGAACTGGAAGCGCTGCTTAAGCTGATTGATGAACTGGTTGCGGCAGGTGAGGAGGTGACGGTGGCAGACCGTGACGGATATTCTCCGCGTACCCAGATGGTGCTGGATCGTGCCAGGGAGATGGCAGACCGTTTTGACAGTGAACGGATCGGAACCGAACACCTGCTGCTTGCCATCATAAAAGAGGGGGATTGTGCAGCTTCCCGGCTTTTAAATACAATGGGAGCCAACCCACAGAAACTTTTTGTGGATATTCTTGCTGCGATGGGAGAGGATCCGGCACAGTACCGGGAAGAAATCCAGCGTGGAAGAAATGAGGGGGCAACACTTACCCCTACGCTCGATCAGTATTCCCGCGATCTGACAGCTATGGCGCGGGCCGGACGGTTAGACCCGGTAATTGGCAGGGAAAAGGAAACCGAACGGGTGATCCAGATCCTGTGCCGCAGAGGCAAAAATAATCCGTGTCTGATCGGAGAGCCGGGTGTCGGTAAGACAGCGATCGTTGAAGGAATTGCACAGAGTCTGGTAAACGGAAACGTACCGGATATTGTGGCAGATAAACGTCTGGTATCTCTGGACATGTCCGGACTCGTTGCAAAATCCAAATACCGCGGGGAATTTGAAGACCGTATTAAAAAAGTGATAAATGAAGTGGAAACGGCTGGGAACGTGCTGCTGTTTATTGATGAACTGCACACGATTATTGGCGCAGGTGGAGCAGAAGGTGCATTGGATGCGTCCAATATTTTAAAACCGGCACTTGCACGCGGAGATGTGCAGGTGATCGGTGCAACCACGATCGAAGAGTATCGCAAGTATATTGAAAAAGACGCAGCACTCGAGCGGCGGTTCCAGCCGGTACAGGTGGAGGAACCGACAGAGGAAGAATCCATTGAGATTTTAAAAGGGCTGCGAAAGCTGTATGAAAAGCATCATCATGTGCAGATTACGGATGAGGGAGTGGAAGCATCCGTGCGTTTATCTGCCCGTTATGTCAATGATCGTTTCCTGCCGGATAAGGCGATTGATCTGATGGACGAGGCGGCTGCCAGAGCGCGGCTGGGAATGATGCACGGTTCTGACGATATGATGCAGTTAAACCGTAAGATCCATCAGACGGAACTGGATATGGAACATGCGCTGCAGGAGGGGGATATCGAGAAAGCCCGCACCTTAAAAGAGATGCGCGAGAGTCTGCAGGTATCCCGGGAAAAACTTGAAAAAAAGAATCACCGGGTATCGAAAAATAAAATTCCGGTAGTAGGCGAAAATGAGATTGCCGATGTGGTGGCAGGCTGGACAAAGATTCCGGTCAGCCGGCTGACGGAAAGTGAGGCATCCCGCCTGCAGAAACTGGAGGAAACGCTGCACAAGCGTGTGATTGGACAGGAAGAGGCTGTATCCGCAGTTTCCAAGGCTGTCCGTCGCGGACGCGTGGGACTCAAAGATCCGAAGCGTCCGATCGGTTCGTTCCTGTTTTTGGGACCTACCGGTGTCGGAAAAACGGAAGTTTCCAAAGCACTGGCAGAAGCTGTATTTGGAAATGAAGACTCCATGATCCGGGTAGATATGTCGGAATATATGGAAAAGCACAGTGTATCCAAAATGATTGGTTCCCCGCCAGGATATGTGGGCCATGAAGATGGAGGACAGCTTTCGGAAAAAGTCCGCAGAAATCCATTTTCTGTGATTCTGTTTGATGAAATTGAAAAAGCCCATCCGGATGTGTTTAACATCTTACTTCAGGTGCTGGATGACGGGCATATTACAGATTCCCAGGGACGCAAAGTAGATTTCAAGAATACCATTATCATCATGACCAGTAATGCGGGCGCACAGTCGATCATCGAGCCGAAGAAGCTTGGCTTTGGTGCAAAAGAAGATGAAAAGCAGGATCACGAGCGGATGAAAGCCAGCGTGATGGAAGAAGTCAAACGTATTTTTAAACCGGAGTTTTTAAACCGTATTGATGAGACAATTGTATTCCGTGCGCTGAACAAAGACGATATGAAAAAAATCATCGGCATTATGGTGCGTGATTTACAGAAACGCTGTAAGGAACAGTTGCAGATCGATCTGGTGGTACGGGAAGCTGCAAAGGAATTTATTGTTGAAAAAGCTTATGACCGCAAATACGGTGCCAGACCTCTGCGCAGAAAACTGCAGGATGAGGTGGAAGACCGCTTAGCAGACGCACTGATCCGTGGAGAAATCCATGCGAAAGACCGTGTGATTGTGACGACGAAGAACAAGGAAATCATTGTATCAAAAGATAAAAAGTGATATAATTTAAGAACCAAATAATCAACCACACAGGAGGAAAAATCATGGCTGCAATCAGTGAATTAATTCGTACGGAAGGAAACGGAACCCTTAGTTTCGGCGATTACACTCTGGGAGCGAAAGCAAAGCTTGATAACTATGAATTTCATGGAGATAAATACAAAGTAAAAACGTTCAAGGAGATTACAAAGCTGGAGCGTAACGGACTGTTTGTATATGAATCTGTACCGGGTACAGCTGTCACCAATTTTACAGAGGATGAGAATACTGTCAGCTTTACGGTAGAGGGACCGGAAGATGCACAGATCACATTGGAGCTGGCAGAAGAGACAGAGTACGAGATTGATATCGATGGCAAGTCTGCAGGAACAATGAAGACCAATCTTGGAGGCAAATTAAGCCTGAGCGTAGAATTAGAAGGAGCAGATGCGGTAGCAATCCGCGTAGAAAAGAGATAATATATGGCAAAAGCAAAAACCAGTGCGTTTTTTTGCCAGAATTGCGGATATGAATCATCCAAATGGATGGGTCAGTGTCCGGCATGCAGAGAGTGGAACACGTTCGTAGAGGAACTGGTGGACCGGAAAGCACTCAGTACTTCCGGAAAAATAAAACCAGCGACAGAAGCGAAACCTGTTCCGCTTTCTGCAATAAAGACATCGGATGAGGAGCGGATTTCCACATCCATGCCGGAGCTGGATCGTGTATTGGGCGGGGGAGTTGTAAAAGGCTCCCTCGTTCTGGTTGGAGGAGATCCGGGAATTGGTAAATCAACGCTTTTATTACAAGTCTGCCGGAATCTGTCCGGGCAGAATCTTTCGGTACTGTATGTGTCCGGGGAAGAGTCCCTGCAGCAGATCAAACTGCGTGCAGAGCGGATTGGCACGTTCAGTGATCATCTGGAACTGTTGTGTGAGACAAGTCTGGACACCATACGCACGGTAATTGAACGGAATAAGCCACAGATTGTGGTGATCGACAGTATCCAGACCATGTATAACGAAAACGTTTCCTCGGCGCCCGGCAGCGTGTCACAGGTGCGTGAGTCTACAGGTGTTCTTATGCAGATCGCAAAAGGAATGGATATCTCGATCTTTATTGTCGGGCATGTGACAAAGGAAGGGGTCGTGGCAGGTCCACGTGTACTGGAACATATGGTGGATACGGTTCTTTATTTTGAAGGAGACCGTCATGAAAGCTACCGGATTCTGCGTGGCGTGAAGAACCGTTTTGGCTCCACGAACGAGATCGGTGTTTTTGAGATGCGCACAGAGGGACTGGTTGAGGTGGAGAATCCGTCCGAGTATATGCTCAGCGGCAAACCAAAGGATGCTTCCGGTTCTGTCGTGGCATGTTCCATCGAGGGTACCCGTCCGATTCTTTTGGAAATTCAGGCGCTGATCTGTCACAGCTATTTCAACAATCCGAGGAGAACTGCGACCGGAACGGACTTTAACCGCGTGAATCTGCTGATGGCAGTTTTGGAAAAACGTATTGGAATGCAGTTGTCGGATTGTGATGCTTATGTAAATATCGCGGGCGGAATCCGTATGAATGAACCGGCAATTGATCTGGGAATTGTGCTTGCCATTATGTCAAGCAAACTGGATCTGACGATTGATGAGAAGACCATCTGTTTTGGCGAGGTGGGATTAAGCGGGGAAGTGCGTGGTGTAAGCATGGCAGAACAACGTGTGGCAGAGGCAGCCAAACTTGGTTTTGAAGTATGCATTCTGCCAAAAGTATCCCTTCCTTCTGTAGGGAAGAAGTATGCAATGAAGCTGATCGGGGTGGCAAATGTCAGGGAGGCACTGGATGCAATTCAGGCATAGGCTATGTTATATGAATTTCTTGTATTGTGTGAAAAATAAAAAGCATGATATAACAATTTTAGAATACAACATAAATTGTCTGAATATAATTTAATTTGTAATTTCTGATTGACAAAATTCGAGCTGGGTGGTATTATAACAAAGCTGACTCGTGCAGAGCAGTTCTGATCGGATAAAGCCAAGTGATATTGAGCTCCGACAGAATAAATTGCCGAGAAAAAAAGTTGTTGACAAAAAGCGACAGACGTGATAAAATATCAGAGTTGCCGCGAAAGAACGACAACAAAGAAAAATAAAAAAGTTGTTGACAATGACTTGTAAACATGATAAAATATACAAGCTGTTGGAAATAACAACAACGAACATTGATAACTGAACAGTGAAAAACCTTGAAAGATTTTGAGAATAATTCAAGAACGCTTCTATAAAGAAGCAACCTTAAAACAGTAAATCAGGACATTGTTTCTGATTAAAAGCCAGATTTAATTCTGGCAGGACAAAACTTTTTAACATGAGAGTTTGATCCTGGCTCAGGATGAACGCTGGCGGCGTG
>ENA-OZZG01000134-OZZG01000134.1-human-gut-metagenome-genome-assembly--contig:-NODE-134-length-31163-cov-7.649222_pt1 | contig 31163 bp, 46 predicted proteins | sample MGYA00243645_ERZ654147 | MGnify/ENA primary metagenome ERZ654147 (study PRJEB26926, sample SAMN06165256) | human gut metagenome | biome: ENVO:00009003; feature: ENVO:2100002; material: ENVO:00002003... | reverse complement strand
TTTTTTCAAGCAGAAGACGGCATACGAGATTGCCTCTTGTCTCGTGGGCTCGTCCGAGTTGAGTTCGTTTTCGATGCGGATGGCCAGGTTGAGCGCCGCGTCATAGCCCGTCTGATAGCCCAGCACAAACGATTCGGCGGCTGACTCGTTGCCCAGCCCCGCGTCGGCGAGCGCCGTGAGGGCTTGTTGGGTGAGGTCACTCATCGTCGTCCTCCACGATGGTCGGCTCGCCACTGGTCTCGTACATGGTCTTGGCCACCGCCTTGAGGTTCCGGCTGGCCGTATCGGAGTATTGACCGAAGTGCAGGATGCTCACGCCTTCCAGCACGCAGGCGCTCGCCAATGCCTCGGTGAGCTGCTCCTGTGTCCAGATTCGTGCCGTGTGGCTCATGCGGGTCTCCTTCGTGGGGTGCAGTGCTCGTGTACCGGTTGGTCGTCCTCCATCCATTGGTCCTGGTTGTTGAGCCAGTGTTTGACGCATCGGGTGTGATTGTCGGGCACGGGCTTGCGGCACAGGATGCAACGTGGCTTCATGGCCGGTCCTCCTTTTCTGCGAGCGCCGGCCCCGTCATGAGGGTGAGGTAGTGGCGGTATTCCGCGATGTCCCTGTGGATGCAGTCTTGGACTCGGTGGGTGCCTGCGTGGTTCTGGTAGGGGTCGCGGCCGATGGCTTGGTCGATGAGGCGCAGGGTGGTGAGGTCGAGTTTTCTGTGGTGGAGTCCTTCGGCGATGGGGTGGTTGAGGTGGCGGCTGAGGTGGACGTCGAGTTGACGTAGGTCGAAGTCCACGTTGGTGCCGGCGGGGTGGAGTGTGTATTGGCTGAGTTGGTCGTTGAGGAATTCGTGGATGTTCCATGCGGTGTGCTGGTAGTCGTAGGTGTCCTTGGGTGCTTCGGCGCTGGCGAGCATGAGTCCGTTGGCGAGGTGCATTTCGTAGGCTTTCAGGAGTTCGGGGTAGTTGGCCCAGTTGCGTATGTTGTCGGGGTGGACGATCAGGTGGAGGCTGTCGTGGGGGTGTTTGCCGGTCATGTCGGTGACTTGCATGCCGACTTCCAGGAGTTCGCACTGGTAGGGGTCGACGCCGGTGGTTTCGGTGTCGATCCAGAGGAGCATGTCGGGTTTTCTTGGCGGGCGGGGCGGGTCGAGGGGGATGGTCCGGTGGCCGATGGCGAGGGTTGTCGTGGTGTCGTTCATTCGTTGCCTTTCTTGATGTTGATGTGGGTGGGGAGGTCTTCGGGTGGCGGGCATGAATGCCATTGGCCGTCGGTGTCGAGCAGTATCCAGCCGCGCCGGCAGCTGTACACGGGCACTTGGCTTGGCTCGGGGTCGTAGCTTTTGAGCAGGTAGCCCAATGCTCGGGCTTGTTCGGGGTGTTGGTGTATCCATCCGTGGCATCCGGTGCTGTTGTCCGTGCCGCACACGTCGATGACGTTCGATGGCGCGTGCCGTTCGGGGTCGCCGTATGTCTGGCTGCGGCGTTTCCTGTGGTGGTGGCTCATGCCGGGCCAGTTTCCCGCACGCAGGTATCGGTCGCACACGATGCACCGGTTGGACTCGCGGCCTTCCACGAGGCGCAGGGTCTCGGATGTGGGCTGGTCGCTCATGCCTGGCTCCTTTCGTTGATTTCCTTGACGAGCCTTGCGGCCACGGTCTCCGGCTCTTCGCCGGTTTTGACGTGGGCCCAGAACGTCTGTTCGACGCTGTCCGTCCACGTGCCTGAGGGGACTTGGCTGATGGCGTGCTGGTTGAGCCATTGGCGGGTGATGCCGCCCCATTCGGTGTGTGCCGGTGTGTTTGACAGCCATTTGACGTATTGCCGGTTTTCGAGCCATTTGCGCATCGATGGCGTGAACCGGTCGCCGTCCTGGCGCACGGTTTGGGCGTAGCGGATGACGGCTCCGAGCAGTTGGCTGGCCTCGACGTGCGGCACGGTCGGGTCGCCGCCGGTGATGGCCCGCCACAGGTTTCGGGCCTGTTCCCGATTGCCGGTGTGGCTCGGGTACCGGTCCCAGGCGAACGCGAACGGGTCGGCCTCGGCCAAGGCCTCGGCTTCGGCGAGGCTCGTCACCGGCCTGGCGTGGCCGGATTCGGCCATGGCTTGGCTCGGCTCGGCCGACTCCGGTTCGGCGTTCGGCGCGGAGGGGGCTACAGGGGAGGTAAGGCTAGGTATGGTTAGGTTAGGACCGGTTGCTTCGTTTGCTTCGAAGCAATTGCTTCGTTTTGCTTCAGACGTTTGCTTCGGTTTTGCTTCACCGTTTGCTTCACCGTTTGCTTCACCGTTTGCTTCATGGTTTGCTTCGGTTTTGCTTCGCGGTTTGCTTGAAGCACTTGCTTCGTTTTGCTTCGAAGCATTTGCTTCGCGTTTGCTTCGCCGAGACTTGCCCGAAGCGACGCCGCCGGCATGCCCGGCCTTGGCTCTTTTCTCCTTGAGTTCGCTGCCGGAAGTGCCGCCGAATTTCATCAGGGTGTCGGCCTCGACCACCATCCACCGGCCGGCGGCGAGCGCCGGTTCGAGCATTCCCACGGCCTCCAGCTCCGCCACCTGCCGTGCGTTGCCTTTCAGCGAGCGCACGACCGTGAGGTCGAATGTGCCGTCGAATGCGGGGAATCGGAGTTGGTATGCGGTGTGCACGCAGAGTCTGACCCACAGGCCCAACGCGGCGTTGGATACCGTGCCGGGCATGGTCTGCGGGCTGAAGTTGAGCCCGTCGTCTATCTGGGTCCATGTCATGGCTCACTCCGCCTCGTCGTCTTCGGGCAGGAAACACCCGTTGAGTGCCTTGTTTTCCTCGTCGCTGGTGGGGTATCCGAGGTCTGCGAGCGTGTGGTAGTAGGCTTGGGCGATGGTGATGTCGCACTCGTCGGCCCATGTGCCGGGTTTGATGAGTGCTTCGATCTGGGCGCACAGGATGAGCAGGAGCTCCCTGTTCGCGGCTCCCTCGACGTGCTGGCGGCGATGCAGTTCCGCAATGCTTTCCTCGCAGTAGAAGGTCACGTCATCATCCTCGGGCGTGGGCAATGGCGTGGCGGCGAGCAGGTTGTATTCGTCGAGCACGTGGTCGAGGTTGCTCCATTCGGCCCCTGCGATCAGGCCGTCGCATAGGTTGGTGCCGGTCAGCGCGAGCAGGCTCAGACGGGTGTTGGCCTTGCGCAACTGGCCGCCGTTGAATCCGGTGGCGTGCTTCCTGATCCAGTCCGTGCGCAGCGTGTACGCCAGCCTGTCGAATTCCTTGCGGGCGGCCAGCGCCTCCTGGAATGCCGCCTGCTCCCGTTCCCTCCGCTCGCTCTTGGCGTCACGTTCGGCGATCTCCTCAGGCGACAATTGCGGGAAGCACAATACGGTGCGCCCGGAGAATCGGATCACCGGCCCGCCGTACGGGTTCTTCTCGCGCCACTGCCCATACCATTTCTCGAACTCGTCGGGCTCGCCGCTCCACACGTCGTAGAACCGGTAGCCCTCCGGCGTCGTCCACGTCGAAGCCGAGACATCCACAGTCAGGCCCAGAGCTTCAAGCGCTGCTCTCATGCTCTGCTGCCACGCCTCGACGCGAACCCGCGACCGCAGCTGGCCACGCTTCCAATCCCAGTTCTTGGTGCCCGCCATCGAAGCCAACTCAGCCATCATGTCGGGATAAGCCTCGAACTCCGCAAGATCACCCAACTGGGAAAGCGACAACTGAGCGAACGCCTCCGACCCGGAACGCACATCGGCGGGGATACGCGCGATCCGCAACCGGCCACGCACGAACGACTCCGAACGGCCCGTCTTCGCCGCAAGCTCCCCCACACCGGCACCAAGGTCAAGCAAACCCTGATACCCGTCAGCCTCCTCCAACGGCGTCAGATCGCTGCGCTGGCAGTTCTCCACCAGCATCAGCTCACGCTCGGTCTTCGCATCCAACTCACGCACAATGCACGGCACCCGCTCAATGCCAGCCAGCCTGCACGCCGCCAAACGACGATGACCAATCACCACACGAAACAGGCGCTCGCCGTGCTCCTCATGGTCGGGGGTTACCACAAGCGCCTGCTGCAAACCCTGCTCCCTGATGCTGTCGGCCAATTCGGTGACGTCGCCCACGTCCCTGCGGGGATTGTTCGGGTTGGGGATGAGGTTGGTTACGTTGATGTCGATGATGTTGATAGACAATTCGTCGGGTCACTACTCCTTAATCGATGTGCTGAGATTCTGGTGCGCGGGCAGGTGCGGCAGACGCTTCCTGCGCCGGCGCTGACGCTCATGCTCCAGTTGCTGGCGCCCGTGCTTGCGTTTGCTCATGATTCAGCCCTCCTTGATTTCACCGGTATCCGGATCCACATCCCCACCCGAAGTGGGCAAATCACGCCACGGAACCAACAAACTGCGCTCGATATCCGCCTTCACCACGCGCTCGCGGGCCTCGACCGGATAGTTAATGAGGTCGTTGACCGCGTTGGCGGCGTCGAAGATGTGCTGCGAGAGATCGCAGGCGTCGTACAAGGCGTCGGTGATGGGGTCGATGTTCTTGTATTTTTCGATGTATTCATCCTTGGTGGCCAGGTCGAGCATCTTGCTGGCCGCGATGCGGAACGCGGCCGCGGCGTCCTTCATGCGTGATGCCTTGGCTGTCAGGGCGAGCAGCATGAGCGGCGTGATCTCGTCGGGTATCAGCGCGTCCTGCACGCCATCGGTCTTTTTCTTTCGTGACATTGAATCTCCTTAGAATTCGGGGTCTTGGCTGTCTGATGAAAAATCGTTGGAAGCGCCGAACGTGGCGCCAGGAGAGGCGGGTGCCGGCTGAGCCCACGGGTCACCTTCCGGCATGCCGGGGTTCTGGGCCGGGGAACCGTTCTGCCAGCCTTGTTGCTGGTTGGCGGGTTTGGCCGGATCCCCATAGGTCGAGCCACCGGAATAGCCGCGACCGGATTGGACACGGTTGACAGCGGCGGTCGCATACCTCAATGAGGGGCCTATCTCGTCGACGGTCATGTCGATGACCGTGCGCTGGGAGCCGTCCTGCGCCTGGTACGAGTGCTGTCTCAGTCGGCCCTGGGCGATCACTCGCATGCCCTTCTTCAGGGACTGGACGCAATGGCCGGCCATGTCGCCCCACGCGGAGCAGCGCATGAATAATGCCTGCCCGTCCTCGAACTGGTTGGTCTGCCGGTTCCAGTTGCGCGGGGTCGAAGCGATCGTGAAGCTCGCCACGGTCGCGCCGCCGCCCGTGGTGCGCAGCTCCGGGTCGGCGGTCAGGTTGCCGATGATCGTGAGAGCGCTCTCCCCGGCCATCACGCATCACCGTCCAACGCGCGCAGCAGGGCAACGGCGGCGGAACGTGCCTCGTCGGCCAGGTCGAACAGTTCCCAGTCGCCGTCACCGGCCGCGCCGTCAGCCAGCAGGCTCGCCACGTCATACGCCTTGCGCGAGAGGCCGCGGCGCGCTTCCGCCACATCGTCCTCATAGTCCGTCGGCGTGGCATCGCGCTCCAGTCGCAGCCCGGTATGATCCATCGCTTGGTCAAGCATGGACAGCATCACGGGCAGCGTTGGCTTGTTCGGCGAATCGGCCACCAGCGACTGCAATATGGCGGCGAAGGCCACCCGCGGCGTCACGGTTTCGGTTTCGGGTTTCTCGCACATCTATCCCTCCTTATGGGTTTTGACTGGTTTGCGTTTCCACAGGCAGACCGCCGAGATCTGGCGGCGTTCCCGGTCGACCAGCACATCGCCGAACCGGGGCGGCAGTATGGTCAGCGGCCATGCGTCCGTGCGGTTGAGATGCTGGATGGTGGCGAGCAGGCTGTCCAATAGCTCGCCGGCACCCATGCGCATCCCCGCACTGTCCAACGGCCATTCGAACAGGCTTTCGCCTTCCTCGCGATGGTTGTAATCGGATTGCGTCATCACACCCCCTCTCCTCGATGGTTGAAATGATTTCGTGGACCGAGCCGAATCGAACGGCATCCCGCTGTTTGCCCCGCGTACATGACACCGCGTGATCTCCAGCGGGGGCGAACCTGCCGGCCCCACATGCGCCGCACCCGCTGCTCCGAGTACGACGCGATGGTGTTAGCGACTGTCCTTGTCGATTGCCGGGGAAGGAAAGAATAGGAACCCCGGCAAGTCCTTATTCGACGCCCGCCTCGGCCTCGAGCAGGCAGATCAGGCGAATGGGCACGCCAATGAAAGCGACCAGCGAACAGATGCCGTTTTCCAACGGGTAGCGGCATGCCTCGTGCGTCATCACCCACACCAGACAGGCCACGAGGACGACCGCCAGCACCGTCAGGTGACGCATGAACCGTTTCGACGGGCCGCCATCGGCCTTCCTGTATCCGGAGGCGTGATGCCCGTAATCATGGGAGTCCATCTATTCCTCCAATGTTTTGATGTAACGGCGCATCTCTTCCTTGCGCACATGCCTGCGACCGGGCTCCCCCCGCTTGTTCAACGGGCGGAACACATCGACGTCACGCTGGTTCACCGCGACCAGCAGGCCGTCGTAGTCGATGTTGAACACCTGCGCGGCCTGCGGCAGCGTCAACGTCTCGCGCTCCCACAACGGCACCGGATTGCCGTCGGTGCGCACTCCTTCAGCTGTTATGGACATCATGGGTCTCCTTAATGGATTCGTCATCTTGTGAACGAGGCCCTGCATCGCACTCCACTACGCTTCCGTCTTCATACAGGTAAATTTCACGATATGGACCCGTATTGGAAGAGCGAGCTTCCGGACATGCAAGCTCCTGACGCACGAACGGATCATCGGTGATGAGCATCGGCGCACGCGTCATACCCCGATTCCTGGCTCGGATGTTCCCAATAGCCAGCAGGATGATTGCGATGGATTGCAGGATGTCTATGAGATACTGACCGCTCATCGCTTCGCCTCACTTGGGTTGGACAAGGGTGTTGACCCCGTCCGGGGTGACAATCAACTGGTCGGCGTTGTCGAGCGCGTCGATGTAATGCTGCCGAAGCACACTATCGGTCAGGGAGTCGTTGAGCACCTTGTTGGCGTCGGCCTCGCCCTGCGCCTTGATGCGTTTGGTCTCGGCCTTGGTCTTCTCGACCTCCTGCTCGTTCAACGCCTTCTGCTTGTCGATCTCGGCGGCCTGCGCCTCCGCATACTTCGAGGTGATGGACTTCGGGTAGCGGACCTCCTGCACCGACACCTGTTCGACGCGCAGACCCATGTCCTTCCATTTCGCGGTCAGGGTCTTCTGGATGGCGGCGGTGTACTTGCTGCGGTCGGTCAATAGTTGGATGGTGTCGAATTGGCCGGAGACCTCGCGTGGCACGCTGCGCACGTCCACCGCAGCCACCGATTTCACGAACGTGGTCTGTTTGCCGTAGTCCTTGTACAGATCCATCGCGTACTTCGGGTCGAGCGAATAGTTGACCTGGATGTCGATGTCCGCCTGCGCGCCGTTCTTGTCGTTGACGGTAACCTGCGGGCCGCGTGCGGAGCCGCCGTCGTAGTCCTCCTTGCCCTTGGCCACGTAGCTGATGACGTTGTTGCGGGTGTCGTATTTCACGGTGGACTGCCACGGGAGCTTGCCGTGGAATCCCGCGTCGGCGGAATAGCCGGCGATGGAGCCGCCCATGTTCTTCAGCACGACGACCTCGCCCGCATCCTGCGAATACAGACATGCGGGAATCATCAGCAGACCCGCCACGACGATGGGGACAAAGCCGAAGCCCGCGCCGTCGCCGCCGGTGGCAAGGGCGACGGCGATCATGCCGACTCCGATGAGCAGGAGGATGATTGCGATGATGAACCAGACCATGATGTTTCCTTTCTCTGGTTTTCAAGGGTTGGTTCACCTCCCCTAAGCTGGATATCGCGTAACTACTAGCTATGAGAGGAGGTGAAGAATAATGACGTATCGACCACTATTTTTTTGTATTGCTCAAGCAATGTCTGCTCGTCAACATCCATTACGGTTCTCGTCATGATGATTGCTCCTATTCACGGCACACGACGATCTTCCCTTGCCATCCCGTCGCGCACAGTATGTCCAATCTACACGCGATAGATGAACTTGTGCACATTTTTTATCGGAATGTGCATAAGTTCGTCCCATTTTTGGATTGCCCGCGCGTGTCGCAAAATGATACGAGCGCGGCACTGCGGGTGTTGAACACGGCATTTTATGACACGTCCGCGCTGTCATCCGTGAGGCTGGGTATGGCTTCGCGCATCATATCGGCGAGCGCCTTGGTGCCCCAGTGGGTGTATCGGGCGGTCATTTGGATGTCGGTGTGGCCGAGTACGGCCATGCGTTCGTCTTCGCTGGCTCCTGATTCGGCGACTCTGGTGGCTGTCCAGTGGCGGGCGGAGTGGATTTTGACGTATGGGAGGCCGGCTGCTTGGAGGGCGTTTCTCCAGCGTCGGTTTTCCTGTTCCTGTCGTATGGGTCGGCCGAGGAGGTTGTTGAAGATGAACTGGTGGGGGTGCATGCCGAACATGATGATGCGGTTCCATAGCCGGTTCCACAGGTTCCATGTGATGGGCACGAAGCGTACGCCTTTCTTGGATTTGGGTGGTACGAGCCAGAGTCCGCCGACCACGTGGACGGCGTTGTGCCATTTGGGTATCACCGCGTCGGCGCCGCCGACGTAGTCCTGGAGCTGCTGTTGGACGAAGATGCCGGGTATGCCGTCGCGTATTTCGAGCTCGTAGGGCATGAGCGCGTATCGTTCGCCTTCCCTCATGTCTGTGGCGAACGCGAGTTCGAACAGGATGGCCCACATCTCGGTGTCCTCCGGGGAGTCGTGCGGGCCTCGCCTGCCTCCGGCCATGGGTGCCTTGACGGCCGCTGCGATCAGTTCCTTGGGCTGTGATTCGTCGAGTATCCTCTGCGGGGTCTCCTCGTAGCGTGGCGGTTTGACCCTGCGGCAGGGGTTGCGGTCGATGAGCTCCTCGAGTTCGGCGTCGTCGAGCGCCTGTTTGAGTATCCCGTGGTATTCTCGCACGGTGCGCGGCGCGCGGGTTCGGCCGAGCCTGTCCATCATGAGGCGCACGTGTGCGGGCGTGAGCTCGGCGAGCCGCACTCCCCCGATGGTGTCGGCAATGATGTTGCACCGCTTGTCGAGGTTGTACCAGGTGTTGGGTTTCAGGTCGCGGCGGCGCTGCCCGCACCATCGGATGATGTAGTCGCGCAGGTAGGGCGACTGATTGGAATGGATGATGCCCGTGCGCTCGTATTCCCTGAGCTTGTTCTCGTGGCGTTGGCGGGCGTCGGATTTGACCAGTCCCGTGGTCTCGATGATGCGGCGGTGCCCGGTGCCGGGGTCGGCCGTGATCTCGGTGCGGAAATGCCATTTGCCGGCCTTGTCCCTGAACACTCCTCCCGCGCCCTTGGTGCGGCGTCTTTTCGTTGCGGCCATTGGGTTCCCTCCCTGTTGGGAGTCCACTCTATAGTCCACTCTATCTGGGTGTAAAACGCGGCATAACGCGGGTATTCCCGCAACTCAGCACCACGCAATGAAATCCGTATGAGACCTACTGCCACCTACGTTTTCCGCACCATTCCAACGATTCTCACCACTCGTCAAAACCCGCGTGAAGCGTGTGCTGTGAATAGACTCAACTTTGTCTGAGCCCTACTGCCGCTTGGCCTCCCAGAAGGAGTCCACTCTAAGTGCACTCTATTTTGATGGTCACACCATTATATACAAGGACTTTGCAACGCAAAAAATCGGCCCCGTCCGACCGCAGTCAAGCTCATGGAGCTGTCTGCGGTCGGACGGGGCCGATTGCTTATTGGATTGGGGGGGTTAGTTCTTTGCCGCGATCTTGGCGACGTTGGCCCCGTCGTCCACTTCGGGGATACCGGCCACGCTGGTCAGCAGCGAGAGGACGGCGGAGAGTGCGGCGGTGCCGCCGATGATGCGCCAGTCCACCTGTCCGATGGTCAGGACGGTGGTGCCGATGGCGGCCACCGCACTCTGGGCGGCGGTCTTGACGGCGCGCACCAATGAGGCCTTGAGCCAGAGCACGAGCCCCTCGGCCTCCGCGCCGGAGATCACGTCATCCGGCTCGAGCTTGCCGTTGGCCTTGTGGTCGGCGATGCCGGGCGTGTTCGCGCCGGTTTCCGTGATCTCGTTGAGTTGGGTGTCCAGCGTGTTGTCGGTCATGGTTGTTCCTTCCTTAGTAGCCGAGTTTCTTGTTGACGAGCGCCTGCACGGCGTTGTAGTTGGCTCCGAGTGCGGCTTGGCGTTGAGCGCCGTTGCCGTAGTCGCCACGGATGACCGCATCCGCCAATGCGTTCAGGTCGGTGCTGCTGGTGCCGGTGCCTCCGGCGAGTAGCTGGTTGACGCGCGCCTGCACGGCTTCGTAGTTGCTGCCGAGGGCGGCTTTTCGGGCGTCGCCGACACCGAATTCGCCGTTGATGACGCGACGTGCGAGGCCGTCGATGTCGACGCCTGTGTTGGTGGAGGTGACAGTGGTGTTGGTGGTGACTCCGTAGCGGGCGTTGACGATTGCCATGACCGCGTCGTACTGGCTGCCGAGCCGCTGCTTGCGTTCGTCGCCGTTGCCGTAGTCGCCTCGGATGACGGCGTCGGCGAGCGCTTCGAGGTTTGTCCCGTGCGTGGCCGGTTGGCTTGGCGTGGGCGCCGGGGTGCCTCCGGTCATGCTGTCGTACCACTGCTGGGCTTTTGCCATGTAGGCCGCGTTCTGGGTGCCGGCGAGGCTGGTCGGGCATTCGGTGGCGCTGAACCGGGAGTGCGGGAACACGTTCACGCACCACTGGGGTCGGCCGAGCCCGTAGTATTTGCACAGCGCGGCCACCAAGTGAGCGCCGTTGTCCAATGTGGCGTCGCTGATGGTCCACGGGTTCGTGTTGATGTCGGCGTGTTCGACGCCGATGCTGGTGATGTTGGCGTCCCAATCGTCGGCGTGCCATGCGGTGTCGGCATCCCAGACGAGCTGGCCGATGCGGCCGTTCGCGTCGACCTGGTAGTGCGCCGACGCTTCGCGGGTCTGCCACAGGTTGTAGCAGCCGGCGATACTCAAATTGCCGGCGTTGTGGTGGATGACGATCTTGTCGATGTTACGGCCGGAACGTCCGGGCGTGTAATGAGTGTTCATGAGGAGGTTCTCGTCCGCTTCGAGGGTGTCCCAGTTTTTCATGCGTTCTTCCTTTCAGAGATGTTTTGGTTTGGAGTCTCGCGGGATTGCGGGGCTCACGTTCTGTTGCGCGGCGCGATTGGCGCGGATTGGATGTCGTCGTTGAGGGATGTGCCGTGTCCGTTGCCGCCCAGCAAGTGATAGGAGTCGTAGAGGCGTTGGGAGCGTGATTTGAGTTCCTCGTCCGCCACTCCGTCGTGCTCGATGACCATTTCGCGTCGCAGGTCCTCCAACTGGCACAGCAGGAGCTCGCGCATCCCGTTGATGATCGCTCTGACCCATCGCCGCATGAGGCCCAGCACGGTGACCGCGCCACCGCATAAGAAGGGCACCAGCCAATCAACGAGTTGTTCGATTAACTGCGACATGCGGGGCTCCTTTATGGTGAGAAAACCCACACGTGATACCGAGCGGATTGGCCGCGAGACGTGTGGGTTTTCGGAGGTCGAAATGTTGTTGCAAGAGTTTTGGGATGACCGGTATGTCGGCTATTGCGAGCGCCTGCGCGAGGTCACGCGCGTTGGCTATGAGTCGGCTGGGCGATGCCATGTGGAGCCGGTGTTCGGCAGCATGGAGTTGGCTGACATCGGCGTGGATGACATCGAGCTGTGGCTGTCAGGGTTCGCGAGTCCAGGTGCGGCCCGCAAGGCTTGGGCGGTGTTGAGGCAGATGCTGCGCAAGGCCGCGAAGTGGGGCTACTTAGAGGTCGATGTGACCCGTTTGGAGATTGATCTACCGGCCAAGCCGCTCTATGTGCCGCGTCTGCTGACCATCGGGCAGACTCGTCGCCAACTACAGGGCTTTTATGGCCATGCGCTTGAGGCTTGGCTGATTGTGGACTCGTGTCTGGCGTTGCGGCCGGAAGAGGGGTACGGAGTCGATTGGGCGGATATCGATATGCGTTCCGGCATCACGCATATCCAGCGTGGAGTTCAATGGGTGGCCGGCCACGAAGTGGTGGTGCCGCCGAAGACTGAACTGTCCGACCGGTTTCTGCCCCTTCCCCGATTCGCCGTCCGGCGATTGAGGGAGAGCCGCAACGGCCGGAAGGGCCGTATCATCGGTGACCTGACCCCACCGCAAGCCGCGCGACGCTACGCCTCATGGTGCAAAAAGGAGTCGCTGCCCTACGTGCCGGTGCAGAATCTCCGCCACAGTTGGGCCACCAACGCCCTGGAAGCGGGAGTCAACATCGCGGTGGTCAGCAAGTTCCTTGGTCACACCGACATCAAGACGACCGCCAGATTCTATCTGCGACCGGAAATCGCGTCTCTCAAGGAGGCCCAAAGCATCTGGGAACGCGCGCTGATCGGGCAATAGGATTCCCTAACCCAGCCGCTCCTGTACGCGAAATTCCGGTGGCAGGACACGAGCAGTTTCAACCCGGACGCCTACGGCGGCGGTATGCAGATCGTCGTGGACGAGCGTAATCGACTGCTCCACGTGGACTTGAGCGGGTTCAAGAGCACGGTGAACCTGAGCCACGATTACCCGGTGTTCCAATACGCGGCGGGAGTGAAACCGTCCAAGGCGGTGTCTCTCGGCTGCCTGTGGGCTTTGCCAGTCGGCAATTGGGCGAAACAAGCGACTTGGAACGCGAACGGCACCATCATGGTCGTCGGCGGCTTGTCCAACGGAGACCGGTGCATGCACACGCCTCGCACCTTGCCAATCCCCGACGGTGTCACGTTCAGCTAGCGGCGCCATACGGCGATCCATTTGCCGAATATCGCGGTCTTGCCGCACCACCGCTGATAGCGCGTCGTGTAGAGGCGGAACCGGACTCCGGTGGCGGTCACGTCCCATAGGTGGGCGATGATGCCGTCCTCGTCATTGAACCCGGTGCCGAAAGGTCCGACCGTGTACGAGGCATAGTCCGGAGGCTTGCCGTTCGGCGACTTGACGCCCACCCAGAACGTGCCGTCATCACCGGTCGTTACCGTATGCCCGGCGCACTGGATATACGGCGCGTACTCCGCCGGGGTTAGGGAATGCTACTCGGTAATCCAACAGCCGGATATACCGACGAATCGGCTGGTATATCCGGTGCCGTTCAACACCATTTTCCCGCCTGCGGTGCCGTAAAGGTAGAAACTGGTCGCGCCGCTGTTGTCGGTGCCGCGCATGACCGCGCGGGAATCGCCGGACGGTCTGAAACCCTCCGGAATTGTCTCGTTGACGGACACGTTGCCGACCTGATTGAAATTACTTGTCAGCGTGATATACGCGCAGGCGGTGACGATACGGCCGACGCGAACCAGAGTGATATACCTATCGGAATACGGCATCTTGACCTGGCCCGTGACAGGGGTTAGGGAAAACTACGCGGGCATGGGGTCGGTGGTGCGCCATACGCCGGTGCATCCCGCATACGCGCTGTTCGGGTTGCCGAGCATCGTGACGGTGCCATTGGCCTCGCCGTAACAGATGAATGTCGTTTCACCACCGAAAACGGCCACGGGCGTATTGACGCTGACGGGTCGATACCCTTCGGGGATCTTCTCCTGAGCCGTCGTGTAATTGTTCTGCCCGCTATTGTTGAATTTCACGTTGCCGCCCATGAAACAGATATCACCGATGCGCGTGAGCAAAACGCTGTTGCTGCTGTACGGTACTCGCCATGTCGTGGAACGCTGGGTTAGGGAATCCCACACGGATGACATTGGTTGGAGGATGTTGAACATGGGTTCGGGTTCGCCGATGGTGATGCCGTCGAGCGGGACTCTGTACAGCGCCATGTCGTAGGTGGTGGCTCCCTGCGATATGGGGGTTGTGTTGAGGGTGGGGTCAACCGGGGTTCCGGTTGTGGGTGTGCCTTTGACGACGACGAGGTTGGCGGATTCTATGGAGTCGCCGACTTTGGTGTAGCGGCAGCAGATGATGTCGTTTCTTTTTTGGCCTTGGCTGCCGTTGGTGATGATGAGGTCGGCGGGTTTGTCGTTGCTGGCATGGTAGCCCTGCATGACAAGATCGCCGCCAGCGATGGTGACCTTGTTGGCGCTAACGACGTTGATGGCGAATCGGTCCTTTGTGGACAGCACGTAGTCGTCGCCGCCGATGACGCCTGCGTGGAGGGCCGCGTCCTGTGCGGCGGTGACGTGGGGTTCGCCCGCGTGCCCGGTGACGAGTTCCATGGTCATTGCCTGCCTCCGTTCTTCTTCCATGATTCGAAGCTGTTGTCGGCGTCCCTGAGACGGTTGACGTATTCCTGGTGGCAGTTGGAGCAGAAGAAGTAGCCGTGTTGGTTGCCGTCGGCGTCGAGGCGTTGCACGTCCCACCAGTCGTTTTTCAGGGCGTCTGCGTTCGATGGGGTGTACCAGGCGAATCTTCCGCATCGGTCGCATTCGGCGACGATGCAGTCGTTGTTCTTGGCCATGACGTTCCTTTCTATGAGGCTTCGTAGTCGATGCTTGTGGAGCCGTTCTTGGTTTTGGTGATTTTCTTGGTGACGGTCGCTTGGACGGTGATGCCGGTGATCTGGTCGCGTGCGGCGACGGTGTCGCCTACATCCATCTCGATCTCGGTGCCGTCGCGCACGGTGACTTTCACGTCGCCTTGTGATTGCATGCCGATGAGTTTGTCGCGGGTCTTGGCGTCGAGCTCGTCGGATTCGGCGTTCGAGTAGTCGTAGGTTTGGGCGATCTCCTCGGTTCCGTGCAGGCTTTGGTTCTGGCTGACGTTGCCGTCCTTGTCGGCGTACCAGTGGACCACGGTGCGGTTCGCGAGTTCGCCTTTGCCGAGGCCGATGAGGTGGTTGACGCGGAGCCATGTGCGGGTCGCATCGAAGTCGATCAGGTCGGAGTCGATCGAGTCGCCGTAGTGGGCGGCGGGTTCTGCCCAGATCTCTACGTGTCCAGACCTGTAGGCGAGTCTGAGTTTGAGCCCGTTGGCCGCGCACATCGCCCTCAGTCCCGCATAGCAGTCGGTGTAGCGGGCGACTTGATAGGTCTTGATGTCGGGGTCGCCGATGCCCGGTGGTGGTGCGACGGCCTGGAACAGGGGGGCGAGACCGACACGGTTGACGATCATGCCGATGACCGTGGAGGCTTTGCCGGAGACGACGAGGTAGTTCTGGCCCGTGTCGGGGGCGAGGATCTTGTTGGCGAGGATGCCATGCCAGGTCCTGCCGCCATAGGTGAGGGTAGAACCGCCGCGTTCGAGCCGGTCGCGCAGCGAGTCGATGACGCCGCCGAGCTCCGAGCCGTCCGCGTACACGTAGCTGCCGGGTTCAAGCATTCGGTCCACCGTGAGTTCGAAGTCGTTTTCGTCGGCTCCCCAGGCGGCGTCGAGGGCGTAGTCCTCGATGACGGCGCGGTCGATGTGGCCGGCGTCGGTGACGATCAGGTCCATGGCGGTTCGCTCTCCTCTTCGAAGACTGTCAAGTCGAAGCCGAATCCCCGCCATTCGACGGGGCTGTCGCCGGGCGGTATGGGTTGGAAGATGTAGTTTCCGCCGTCCAGTCCGTCGCCGCGTTCGGCCTTGGCGAAAATGTCGGTGACGTCGCCGTTCTCGGCCGTCAGTGTGACGCTTTTGCGGCCGGCGATGCCGACGATGGTCGCAAAAGCACCGCTGGGGATGTCGGTGGTCAGCTTGTACCGGTTGCCGCCGATGGTGATGGCGGGCGCGGTCGCGGGTCCGAAGATCGTCATCTGGAACGGCATGGCCGTGGGCTGCGGGTTGTGTGCGGTGGCGTTTCTGGTGGTCGGCTTGTAGTCATGCTCGTAATCGTGCGGATAATCCAGGTCGAGGCCGGGCTGGAGTGAATCGCTCCAGAAGCGTTGCACTTCCCCGGCCTTACGCCAGATGCCGTCAAGCATGACCACGGTGAGCTTCTGCTGGATTATCACCGGCGTGATGGTCTGCGGCTCCGCCTTGACCACGTAGGCGCGAGTCGTCCAGCCGTCAGCATCAAACATGCCCGGCGTTCCTGCGGCAACGTCGGCATCGAACAGGCGGCGCGTCCAGTCCGCCTTCTCCGGGCACCGCAGGTAGGTGAGTTCCAGGTCGGTCTCCCTCGCGGTGCGGGTCACGCCGCTCAGGCTCCTATAGCCGAGGTCGTAGCTCCATGAGCGGCCTCGGATGCCTTCGGCGGTCTGCGCGAAGATGTCGGGGCCGCTCATGACGATCTCGTCGCCGGTCGACGCGCACACATATTTAAGCGTTTGCATACTTGCGTATCAGCCTTCCTACTTCGCGCCCGTCGACCTCGACACCTAATGCCTGCAGCATGGTCGGGATGTCCGCGTGCAGGGCGACCAGTGCGGCGAGCAGCTGTTCCAGCAAGGCGGTCTGCATGGAGGCCTGTTCATTGCCGTCGCGCAGCATGCCCGTGCCTCCGCCAATGGTTCCGATGGACGGCGAGCCGAACGAATGGTCGTCGAGCGTGAGTCCGGCGGCTATCCGGTCGAGGCTGCGGTTGACGATCCGCTGGCTCTGATCGATGCCCTCGGCCATGCCGCGGCCTATCATCACGCCGACCTGGTCCCTGAACACGCGGGACGGCGAATGGATGCCGAGCTTGTCCTTGACCCAGTTCAGAGCGTCCTTGGCGGCACCGACCGCCGCGTCGACGAGCTTGCCGGCGGCGGATGTGACGCCGGAGGCGATGCCGGTGATGATGTTCATGCCGACCTCGCCCCAGTTCACGCTTGTGAGCCCGTTCCAGATGGAGCGCACGATGGCGGGGATCTTGCCGATCAGCTGCGGTATGGCGCTGGCCAGACCGTTGGCGAGGGTCACGAGGATCTTCACGCCCGTCTGCAGGATCTGTGGCAGGTTCGCGGCTATCGACTGCACGAGGTTGCCGATGATGGTGGGTGCCTGTGCGATGAGCTGCGGCAGCGCGTTCATCAAACCCTGCGCGAGGCCGAGCAGCAATTGCATGCCGCTGTTGAGCAGCTGGCCGGCGTTGGATGCCAATCCGTTGACGAGCGCCATGATCATGTCGAGAGCGGCCGGCAGCAGCGTGGGCAGTTGCGAGGCCAGCCCGTTGACCAACGTGGTGACGATGAGCACGGCGGTGGTCATCAGCTGGGGTGCGTTCGTGCTGATCGCGTTCATCAGCGCGGTGAGGATGGCCGCGCCCTGGGCGAGCATGGCCGGCAGGCTGGCGGTGATCTGCATGTTCAGCTGCTGCAGCAGTGTCGGCAGTTGCGCGGACAGCTGGCCTATCATCGCGAACAACTGCCCCTGCATGCTCTGGTCCAGCATGCCGAGGCCCGCGACCAATGCGGCGATGATGCCGGCGATGCCCATGTACTTCATGAAATTGCCGGGGCTGAAGAACGACCCGAACAGGGAGCCGATCTTGCCGAGCCCCGTCTGGACCTTTGGACCGACCATGTTGCCGATGTCGCCGAACACGTCGCCCAATCCTGAGACGATCGGCCCTGTGGCGGACTTCACCTTGCCGGCTATCGACGACAGGCCGGACACGAGGCCGCTGTCCGACACCTTGGAGAACACGCCGGAGAATCCTCCGCCGACCTTGGCGCCCAGCGTCTTGATGTTCGAGTCGAGGGAGCTGGTGATCTTGCCGAACTCGACGCCCAGCCCGTTGGCCATGCCCGAGACGGACCGGCCGATGTCCGTGGACGCGAGCTTCGCCCCCAGTTGCTTGAGTGGGCCGGCGAGTCGTTCGCCGCCCTGCTGGACGCGGTTGACCGCGTTCGCGAACGGGTCGCCGTCCACGGCGAGCGCGGCGCGCAGGTCCTTGTTGAAATACGATTTGAACTGTTGCAGGCCGGACAGTCCTGATTGCAGTTGGCCGGGCAGTTGCTTCACGCCCGTGGTGAGTTTGTCGAATCCGCCGTCGCCGATTTTGCTGAGCGTGTCGAACACGTTGGTGATCTTGTCCACGTTGCCGCCGATCCCGGCGAACAATGCGAACGCTCCGGCCAATTGGCCGAGACTGCCGGCGATGTCCTGAACGGTGATGCTGCCGTCCTGCAAGCCCTGGCTGAATTGCTCGATGAGCTTGACGGCCCTGTCCACATACGGGGTGAGCTTGCCGTTCAACTGCTCCACGAACGGTGTGAGCTGGCTTGAGAGCGCGTCCACGGCCGGAATGGCCGCGTTGAACGTCTTGCGCAACGATTCGAGCGCCAGCTTGCCGGGGCCTTCGCCCAACCGGCTGAGAGCGGCCTTCACGTTCGCCAAAGCGCCGCTGAAGGTGTCGCCGGCGGCCAATGCGGCTCCGCCGAGGCCTTCCTGCATGGAGTCGGCGAATGTTTGGAAGTCGATTTTGCCTTTGGACACCATGTCGGAGACCTCTTCCGAGGTTTTGCCGAGGTGTTTGGCGAGCAGTTGGAGGACGGGTACGCCGGAGCTCATGAGTTGGAGCATGTCGTCGCCCTGCAGTTTGCCTCGGGCGGCGACGCTGCTGAAGATGGTGCCGATGTCGGTGAGGCTGCGGCCTGATATCTGTGCGGTGTCGGCGACGGTTTTGAGGACGTTGGTCATCTGGTCGCCGGATTTGATGCCGGCGGCGCTCAGGGTCGCGGCCACGGTGGCCGCGTCGCCCAGGCCGAACGCGGTGCCTTTGACGCTGGCGAGCGCGTTGTTCATGATCTCGGCGATGCTTTTGGAGTCGTGGCCGAGGCCTTTGAGTTTGGCCTGCGCGTTTTCGATGTTCAGGGCGCGTTGGAAGCCGCCTTTGGCGGCGAGTGTGGTGATGCCTCCGGCGATGGTGCCGATGGCGCCGAGTCCGACTTTGCTGATTTTGCCGAATGCGCCACCGAATTTGCCGAGGATGCTGGTGCCGCCGGTCTTGGCGGCGTTGTCGACGGCTTTGATGATGTCGCCTTCGAGTTTCTTGCCGAAGTCCTTGCCGCTGGGGGCGACTTCGATGTAGACGACGCCGATGCTGCTTTCTGCCATCGGGGCTTCTCCTGTGTGGTTGGGAGGCCCCGATGGCGGTCGGGGTCATTCGATGTGGTAGTGGTCGTTGAGGCGTTTGCGGCGGGCCATGCGCGCCTCATAATCGGCGTGGGTTTCCGTGTTCGCCCGGCGGAACATGTCGGTTCTCCGGTCGGCCCATGGCCGGTATCCCTTGCGTTTGAGTCGGCCTTCGAGTTCCATCTGGTCCCAGAGCGCGATTTCCGCGCCGGTGGGCGTGTATGACCATCCGGCGAGCGCGGCGAAGCTGTTGGAGGTGTGGTCGCGCAGGATTTCGCGGGTGAGCGCCCATGCGCTCTCGTAGTCGAGGTTGCCGGATGGTTTGCGGCCGGCTGGCGCGTCGAGCCATGCGTCGAGGTGGCACGGCTTCCAGACGCGCCGGTAGCGGGTCAGCCAGTCGGTGGTCAGCGCCGAGTGATGCTGTTGGTGGAGGATGAGGAGGTAAACGATTTTGGGTCGAGGCCCGATCCTTCGGCCCAGCCTTTGACGATGGCGCTGATCCAGCCGAGCGGGTTGCCGGCCTTCCGCAGCTTGTTCCACAGGGTCGGCTGCATTTCCTGCAGGTAGGCGAGAAACACGGCGGTGGCGTGGAACGTCTCCTCCTCGCTCAGGACGACCTTGCTTTTGACGATGAGCACGACGTTGACCAGTTCGATGGGCAGGTCGGCGGAGTTGAGGTTGGGGAGTGTGACTTCGGTGTCGAGTCCCTTGAGTCTGAGGCATACGTCGGGCTGCTGTTCGGCGTCGGTGTTGATGTCGGGTTCGATTTCGATGGGCTTGTTTTCTTCGCTCATGGCGGTCTCCTAAAAAATATTGGTTGCGGCGGTCGATGCGTGGAGGGTTCCCCGTCCGCAGGGACCGCCATCGGTGCGGACGGGGAAGAATGTCAGGGTCAGGCGGTGACGGTGACGGGCACGGTCACGTTCTTGCCTCCGGCGGTGGCGGTGATGGTGACAGGTTTGCCGGTTTCGGTGGCGCTTTTGCCGGTCACGGTGACGGTGTTGCCGTTGACGGTGGCGGTGGCCTTCGCGGTGTCGCCGCTTGTGGCGGTGATGGTCCAGCCCGTGGCGTTCGCCGGGGAGACGGTCACGTTGAACGTCTCGGTCTTGCCGGCGGCGACGGTCAGCGTGTTCGGGGTGGCGGCCAGCGAGTCGACCTTGGTGGCCAGTCCGGCCTTCTCGGCCGCGAGCAGACCATAGACGTGGAACATGTAGCCGTCCGAGGCCTTGAACATCTTGAACGTGACGTTGAAGGTCACGACCTCCGTGGATACGAGGGTCATGTCGTCGCGGTCGGAGACCTTGCATTTGCCGATGGGCAGCACGATCGGGTTGCCGTACTGGTCGAGGCATGCGAGCACGGCCATGTATTCGATGTTCGTGGCCGCGCCCTCGACATGGAAGTTGCCGTCGTCGTCGGCCTTGACGCCGAAGTAGGCTTCGGCGATGTCCTGACGGCATTCGATGCCGGGTATCTGCAGGGTCCAGTAGCCGGGCTCCTGTTCGGAGACCACGATGTCGCCGTTGTGGCCCTTGATCTCGGTCTCGTCGCCCGGCTCGGGGTGCAGTACCGCGCCGTCCTCGCTGTTGTAGCCGACCGGCTTCTTGCCCTCCGGCGGCGTCCAGTTCTCGGAGTCCGGCATCGTGGGGATGTTCGGATCGTCGAGCTTCCACAGGAAGAGCGCGTAGTCCTTGATGAGTTTGACCAGGTCGGCGCGGTTGCCGCTGGTGATGTACGAAGTGTCTGTGGCCATTTGCCATACGCCTTTCGATGATTATGCTTGGTTGGTTTCGACGGTGAGCAGGAGCGTGAGGTACGCCATGAGGCAGCCGTTCTCGTCGCTCATGAGGATCGGCCCCGACTCGTGGTCGATGGTGACGACCGGCCGTGGCGGATACAGGCCGGTCAGATACAGTTCGATGTCGGCCGCGAGGTTCTGCGCGGCGTCGATGTCGCCGGTCCCGTCGTCGCGACGCACCCACACGGAGATGCGAAGGCGCGTCTGCTGGCTGACGGGCGTGGCCTTCCGGCCGGGCACGGCGACCAGCACGCATTCCCTGGGCGGATTACCCCGGTTGCGGACGGTGCCGAACCGCACGTCGGGAAACCGGTCGCGCAGACGTTCGAGCAGCACGGGTTCCACCCGGTTCGGGCGGACGGGTGGCCGGATGACGCTCATACGACCACCATGCCCAGCATCTGGCTCAGCACTCCGTGGGCCTGTTCGAACGCGGCCGGAGCGGTGGCGACAACGTTGGTGCGGTCGGTGTCCTCGTTGCGGTACACCTTGATCGCCGGATCCACGGCCGCCATGCCCTCCACCTGTTCCTGCACGTCGTCCATGACCGGTTTGACGGCGCGTTTGAGCACTTCGTCGCTGAAATTCGTGCGGTCGAGCACGACCTTGACCTTGCTCCGGGCCATCTACCCCTCCTTCAGTCTGACGTTGACGACGTCGCCGACGTGCGTGCCGTCGGGTTTCTCCCACACGCACACCACGCCGTCGACGGGCACCCGCCTGCCGCGCACGCCGATCAGGTCGGTGTCGCGGATGCCGGTGGGGGTCTTGGAACGGATGTAGATGGCGTGGTCCCAGGTCACGCCATGAGAATCGTCCGAGGACGTTTCCGGCGTGTTCACCGGGGCCACGAGCCCGTCGAAGCTCATGACGAGTTCCAGCGGGCCCTGCACGGTGTTGCCGTCGGCGTCAAGTCCGGGCTCGCCGCGCCAAACGTCGATGCGTTCCATCAGACCACCTCCCCGGATGCCATGTCGATGCTGAAGGCCAGCTGGCCACCCAAGCCGAGCACTGTGAGGTAGTCGTTGTTCCATCGCAGGTAGCCGTCCGGCGAAGCCCACGAGTAGGAGTTGGAGAAGGGGCCGGTGGTCTCGGTGTTCTGCATGACCCCTGTGGGCACGCCGGACACCTGCTGCTCCATGGCGGTGCGCACCATCTGGCAGCAGACGATCTCGAGGCCGCGCCGGTGCGCCGTCCACCACGAATCCTCATGGGTCTCGGGGTAGACGGACACGTGGTTGCGGATGTTCTCGCTCGCATCGAGCAGCAGCTCGTCCGCCTGCGCCTGTTCGTCGGGCGTGAGCGTGTGCCAGCGTTTCTCCAGGTCCTCGTGCGTGGCGAACGGCTCGGGTTCATCGGCCATGACGGGCCTCCTTATCCGATGACGCCGGCGGCCTCGAGCGAGGCGAGCGCGGCGTTGAGCTTCTTCTTCGTCTCGTTCAGTTCGGTTACCACGGCGTCGAATTCGGCCTTGGTCGGCGTGGTGCCGGCGGCCGCCGTCGCATCGGCCGCGGACACGGCGGCGACGGACGCACCTTTCTTCACGCCTCCCAGCGCCGCGGTGGTGGCGGCGGGCAGTGTATAGGCGGAGCCGCCGGTGAACGGCGTACCGTCGGGGTTCCACAGGCGTGCCGGCACGTCCATGGCCCCGGTCTTGTGTTTCTTCTTGCCTGCCGGCTGGATGATGAAGTCCTGGGTGAACGCGCTCATCAGTCACCCACTTCCGTGGAGGACTTGAGCACGGCGAACGCCTTGGGTTCGATGACCGCGTAGGAGAACATGGCCTCGGTGCGGTAGGCGATCTGGTTGTGGGCTTTGAGGTCGACGCCGGTCTGGTCGGGGTCGCCGTAGGGGATGATCTCGGACGTAATGTCGCGCACCATGCCCCATTTGATGAGGCTGAAATCGCCCATGATGGCGAGCACGTGGGTGGGTGTCTTGGCCTTGGCCCCGTTGACGGTGGCGCTGGTGGCGGCCTTGATGCCGTCGAGGGTGCCGACCTGCAGGTTGAGCGGGATCTCGGGGTAGTAGCGCATGCCGGTGGCGGGTACGCGGATCTTGCGCAGGCGGGAGGCCCACGTGCGGCTGATGGCGATGCCGTTGATGTCGTAGGTCTCGTTGAGCTGGTCGGCCAGGTTGTCGACGTTGGTGATGTCGTCGTCTCCGGCGGTGACCTGCATGGCGCGGGCCGTGAGCGCGTCGAATCCGGTGAGGGGGTCGCCGGTCTTGGGGTTGATGGCGTGGTAGACGACGTAGTCGAGGGCGCGGCCGATGGCCTCGGCCTGGTCGGCCTGGATGGACTGGATGATCTGGAAGCGGTTGTCCTCGTCGGCCCATTTGAGCTCGCTAGTGACGCGGGTGGTGGTCTGCACCTTGAACGTCTTGCCGCTCACGTAGTTCAGGTCTTGCTCGTAGGAGCTCTTGGTCTGGCCTTCGGCGGTCACGTCGGCCTCGGCGGCGCCGTTGAAGATCATGTATTCCTTGTCGGTGAAGATCTGCGGGCTGCTCGGGGACAGCGCGGCGATGGTAGAGGTTTCCTTGACCTTGTTGACGACGGCCGTGGCGACGGTCTTGGGCAGGTGGAGTTTGCTGGTGTCCATTGCCATGATGTTGTTCCTTTCTGGGGGATGATTGCGTTTAGAGGTTGGAGAACAGGTCGTCGGCCCATGCGCGTTCGTCGGCGTCGGCGGCCTTGCCGTCGGGGGTCTTGCCCTGGTTGGGCATGCCCTTGGGCTTGGGGTGCGCGTACTGGTCGATGGCCTTCGCGTTCGCGGTCATGGCCTCGAGCGTGTCGCCGTGCAGCAGCGAGGCGGGCACGCCGGTCTCCTTGGAGACCTGCGCCTTCCACTCGTTCTGCTGTCGTTCCGCCTCGTAGGCGGCGTTGGCGGCTTCGAGTTCCTTGATGCGTTTGGCGGCCTTCTCGGCTTCGGACAGCTGCGAGTCCTTGAACTGTTGCAGTTCCTCGGCGGCCTTGCTGTTGTCCTTGGCGCGCTGCTCCCATTTGCGCGAGTGGGCGCGCTGCTCCTCGAACTTCGCCTTCCAGTCGATGTCCTCGCCGGTGTCGGCCGGGTCTCCCGTTGCGGGGTCGCCGGAGCCGCCTTCGTCCGCGCCGGAATCGATGAGACGAAGGTTGTTGCGGAATCGGCGCCAGTGCGGCATGTCGTGCATGATGGTTCTCCTTTGTGGTTGATGGGGCCCGTTCCGGGCGTAAAAAACACCCGTGCGGGTGGTGTGGAGTGGCGGGTGCAGGATTCGAACCTGCGTGGCGTGGTGCAGCCGATTTACAGTCGGCCCCAATCGGCCTCTCTGGCAACCCGCCGTATGGTAGAATCGAGGTAACGGGGATCCCACGTAACCGGCTCTTGAGACCGGCACATAATCCGGGGGGTTATCCCCGTTTTTCTATTTCAATACGATTTGGTGGAATCCTTCCGAGTCGAACACCCACAGCTCTTTGATGTGGGATTCATGACGGGCGTTGTACAGCGACAGTTGGTTGACGAACTTGTCGGGCAGTTTCGTGCTTCCGAAGTCCAGTACGAACACGTCCTTGACAACGCCCTGTTCGACGCCGCCGACGACGGCGTCGTTGATGCGTTGGGCCACGTTCCTGTATTTCAGGCCTGCCGGTGATTTCAGTTCGGCGTCGCATTCGTGGCTCAGCCAGTGGAAGTCGTTGCTGGGCTTGCCGTCATGGCTTTTCGGTATCCACTCGTATTCCTCGCCCAGCTTCTGGAACTTCTCGAGGAACACGATCTCGTGCCGTTCGAGGATTTCCCTGCTCGGGTCGACGCCGACGGCGAGCTGGCGCCGGTACCAGGATTCCGCAGTGCCTTTTGGCTCTCCCTTCATTGACAGGAGTCTGACGGACTGCTCCCACGGCATGGTCGGCGTCGGGTAGACGCCGTCCGTGAACGCCATGGGATTGTCCCGGCGCATGCGCTTGAGCTTCTCCCGGTAGTCGCCGCCTCCCTTGCTGGCTTCCTGCCACATAGCGGTGAGCCGTTCGGGGTTGTATCCGGCGAGTGTCTGGCGGCCCCAGCTGGGGACGATCTGGCAGTCGCAGTCCCGGTGGTATTGCATCTCCAGGCCTGCCGAGTCTTCGCTCAGGTAGGTGAAGCCCCGTGATGCGAGCATGGTGCAGAACGCGCATGTCCTTGCTCCGCGCGGCACTCTGGCCCATCGTGGTTTCGACGGGTCGATGCGCATGTTGCGTTGGGTGGTCAGGCGTGCGGAGGCGTTGATCATGTCGGCGACGAATTGCATCGCGTCATCCGGGTTGCCCAGATCGGGCCACAGGTCTTCGATCGTGGCTCCCGCGCGTGACTGTCCGTTCTTGACCTGCGTGTAGGTCAGGCCGGCGTAGTCGGTGTTGTTGAAGCCGCCCTGCACCTGCCAGAGGGCGCGGTCGGGGTCGATGAGCCGCGTGTGGTCGAAGTCGTCGAGCCGGACGCCCGCGTATTCGCTCCACAGGCCGCGCACGGTGTCGTAGTATTCGTTCGCCAGCTGGGAGGCGTCGCGGGAGAAGTCGCGGATCGCGTCCTTGACGTTCAAAGGGTCGCGGTCGACCATGTTCTCGATGACGTCGGCCGCGCCCTCCCTGAGGTTGTCAAGATCGGTCTGGTAGTCCCTGTATGCCCTGTCCAACAGCCGTTGCAGTTCCGGAGGGGCTTTCGGATTCGCTGCCATCAGCCGCCTCCGTGTCCTGCGTATTCATCCGCTGCTGTCTGAGCTGGTCGATGTTCCGTTGGGCCTTCATCCGCTGCTGGTAGGCGCGGAACGATTGGAGTTCGCCGAAGGTGAGGCCGAGTTTGGCCAGTCCCACGTCGGAATCCGCCCAGTCGCCGTTCACGCCGGCGACCTTCGTGTAGTAGTCGGCTCTTGCCGCGTCGCTCACCTCGCGGGTCGGCGCCCACAGGGGGCGGATGCCGGTCAGGTCGGGCGGCTGCGGGCTGTTGTCGCGCAGTTGCACGGCCATGCCCATGGCGTTGAGGAGCTGGCGGGAGAACATGCGGTTCTGCCGGTTCGCGGTGCGCGTCAGCTGGTTCTCGGCGGCGGCGAGCGCTTCGGCGCTGGTGGGGTTGGCCAGTCGTATGCCGAGTTGTTCGGGTGGGATGTCGGTTTCGGCCGAGGCGAGCATGGCGATGGTTTCGAGCATGTCGCCGTGGGGTTGCATCGATGCCTGGGAGACCTGTTTGAGTTCGGGGATGTCGCCGTTGATGTCGCGGCTGACCGCGTTGATGCTGCTGACGAGCGCGCTCCATGTGTCCTGTTGGAAGGATTCGCGGCTCAGGCCGAGGAACCAGATTTTGGGCACCGAGTAGAATTCGGCGGACGCTTCCATGCGGACCATGGTGCGCATGGCCATGTCGGTCAGGTTCATCAGGGCGCGGTTGATGCGTGAGCGGCCGAAGGGGCGGTCCATCTGCTTGTCGTAGACGATGGGCACCACGGCGACGCGGTCGAGCCGGTTGTATTGGGGTTCCGCGTCCCACCCGTATCCGGTTTTCATGCAGGCGTAGTTGCGGCCGGGCAGCCATGCGTTGAATGCGGTGATGTTGCCCCATTTGTCGCTGTCGGTGATGGTCAGCGCGGCTTTGATGCGGCGGCGGTCGTTGTCCCATAGTGCGGCGGACCAGTCGGCCGAGCGCGGGGTGATGAGGATGCGCTCGTTGTCGTCCGGGTCGTAGTCGATGGTCAGGAAGCTGCAGGAGTGCTTGTAGCAGCTGATGACGGCCTCGCTCATGTCGGTTTCGAGCTCGTTCATGCGCATGATCTCGTCGATGCCGTGGTTGTCGGCTCCGGCGGCGGTCTCGAATCCCTCGAACACGCTCTTGTCGGCGAGCGCGCGCACGCTTTTCTGTGGCCAGCCGACCACGACGCCGGCTTTCTGGGCGACGATGTTCGGGATGCTGATGCCGAGGTTGTTGAATCGTTGTTTGGCGTCGTAGAACGCGGAGCGTAGCAGGTTGCGCGGGTATTTGGCGCGCCACAGCTCCAGCAGGCGGATGATGTCCGTCATGTCGTTGTCGGGCACGTTGGCGATGTGTGTCATGAACGAGGAGCCGGTGGACAGGTAGGGGTTGCCGAAGCTGATGGATTGTTCGCTCATCCGATCATGACCTCCTGTACTCGGTCCGGGTCTCGTTTGGTTATGGTGGTGCCGTAGAGGGCGAGCGTGCATGCCACGAGCGGGCTTATGTCGATGTCGCTGCCCATCGGGTTCCATCCGACGGCGCCGGATTTGCCGATGCTCCGTGTGGTGGCGTTGGCCACGGCCGTGGCGAGCGCCGGTGCTTTGTCGTCCGGCAGGTGGGTGAGTTTGCCGTCTCTGAGCATGTCGAGGAATTTGCCGCAGGCGCGGCCCATGTCGCTGTAGTTGGTGACGATGACTTTCACGTGCCGGGCTTTGAGGTCGGCCAGCAGGCTCATGGCGGGTGATTGCGAGTCGATGGCCACGCTTGCTGTGCGCGGCCAGTGGTCGGCGATGTAGTCGACCGCCCATTGGGTGCCTTTGGATTGGGTGGACTCGAAGCGGCGCAGTTCGATGTGCGCGGTGCCGTCCCTGTGGTTGACGGCGCCGCCGATGGCCAGCGAGCTGCGGTCGGGTTTCATGTCGAGCGCGTAGCCGATCAGTCCTTTGATGTTGGGTGTGTCGGTGGCGGCTTTCGTCCATTGTTCGGGGTTGATGGCCCGATTGGTGGCGGTTTCGTCCCAGATGCCCAGTGCCTCGCGGCGGAAGCTGTCCTTGCCGAGCTGGCGTTGCATGCGCAGCATGCTGGTTTCGCTGGTGCGGCGCGGGAAGCTCGGGTTGGCTTTCCTCCATTGGGCGCGGTCGTCGCTGTCGGCGTCGCGGTCGGCGGAGAATTCCACGTAGAGCATGTCGTCCTCGCCGGCGAGCGCCTGGCGGCGGCGTTCCGTGAACGCTTCGCCGGGGTCGGCGGGGCGCGGTGGGGTGCCGATGTAGAGGACGAGCGCGTTGGGGCTGGTGTTGGTGGCGGGCACCATGTCGCTGATGGCCTGTTCGGTCAGGATCTGTGCTTCGTCGAACACGATGATGTCTACGGCGTCGTTGCCTCGGGCGAATCCCTGGGCTCGTGCGCCGAACAGTATCTTGCTGCCGTTGGCGAAGGTGATTTCCTGCATGCCGTTGCCGCCGCGCACGCCGTCGGTGCGGCCGGAGTGGTCGAGGTATCCGATGAGCGCGGGGTTGCGTACCAGGGTGCGCACGTGGTCGAACGTGTTGCTGTTGGTGCGGTTGTGGTGCGCGGTCCAGATGACGGTCAGGTTCGGGATGAGCGTGCACAGGATGACCACGAGGCTGGAGACGGTGAAGGTCTTGCCGGTCTGGCGGCAGATGCTCAACACCACGCCGCCGACGGAGGCGGCGAACGTGCCGTCGGTCCTTCGGCCGAGGATGAGCGTCAGCAGTCCCTGCTGCCAGCGGTCGTAGCGGATGCCGCATGCTTTGGCCCTTTTGTTGACCTTGGGGAACATGCTGGTGACGATGCCGGAGGGCATGACGATGTGGCGTGCGACCTCAGATAGCTTCGGGTCGGAATTCTCCGTCATCGTCGTCCTCCGGATCTTCTTGCGTCGTCATGCCTTGTGCGGGGTTGCCTTCGAGCCGTTCGATTTCGCGGGTCAGGGCGAGCAGCTGTTTGCTGATGCCGGTCAGGCTGCCCGGCGGGGTGCCGGCGCTGAACATGGCTTCCTTGAGCCGGGCCTGCGTGCGTTTGAGCACGCTCACGTAGTCCTCGGGCCCGTCGTTCATCATCGCCTCGAAATCGGCGGCGGTGAGGGCGTCCATCGCCTCGGGCTCATGTTCCACGTCCCCGGCCGGGGCGGGAGGCGTGGTGATGCGGCTCATGCGCTTGGCCCTGCGGTAGGCGCGCTGCTTGCATTTGGCCGAACAGTATTTCGCTTTCTTTCCACGGCCGGACGGGGTGAACGGCTGGCCGCATTCCTCGCAAATCACCGCGCTCACCTCCAAAAAAACGTAACGGGATAACGTAACGGCCGGCCAAGGCGTTACGTTTTGACATGCCGGGGAGATATCGGCCCTGCGCCCGAGGGGGCTTCGACCGGGACGGACGGGTCTCCTCCCCCCGTCACCAGTCGCCGCTCGTCGCCAACGGCATCGAGGTGGCCTTCAGGTCGGCCGTGTACCCCTGTTCGAATGTTTGTTTGATGTGTTCGCGCGCCCACGCGACGCTGTGGTTGGAGCGTATGCGGTTGCACCATCGGTGCGCGAGCCGGCAGTTGGAGAACAGGTAGGGCGAGCCGCCCTTGCTGACCGGGATGATCTCGTCCACCTCGGGCGAGCCCGGCAATCCCGGCGGCAATGATTTGTCCACGGGCCTGCCGCACAGGTGGCACGTGTCATAGGCCGCCAGCACGCGGGCCACGACCTGCCGGCGGCGCCAGCCATTGGCATGACGCCGGTTGCCACGGTGGCCGCTCATAACCCGGCCTCGGCGCACGACCGCTGCCAGGCGTCCACGAACGCCTGCACGGCCCGGCGCATGACCGGTTCGAGGGGGTCGACCACGAGATGGCCGGACGGGGTGACGCTCACGGGCACGGGCAGGGCGTCGATGTCGGCGAGGGTGTTCCCCTTGCACGTGATATGCAGGCTGATGGTCGGCATGCCCGGCATTGTCATGGCGTCATCGCCTCACAATCAAATGAAAAGAGTGGCGGGGCGAACATCACCGGCGCTTTGGACGTGCCGGCGGAGTACTCTCGCCCCATGCAATGCGGTCAGATACGCGAAAACCCAGCCACATGAGCTGGGTTTTTCGACACTTCTGCCACTGCAATCATCGGTTACAGTCGCGATTTTGTCAAGCTGCACCTCCGACCACGAGCCGGTACACGTCGCAGTAGGCGATGCCCTGAGGGCCGTTGCACAGCTTGCCCCGGTTGACCCACACGTTAAGCGTGCCCCTGCGCACGGTGATTCCCGCGTCGGTGAACGCCTTGGCTATCTCCGCCGCCGAACCTCTCTTGGAATCATCCCAACACAACGTCTTGAGCCTACGCAGTTTGACCGTCTGCGCTCGCTGTTCCCTCCCGCACACGGGACACGTGACCCACTGGTCTGCCGCGCCTGCGGTGAGCATGGTCTCGCACAGTTCGCAGGTGCCGATCTCTCGGCGTTGTTCGGGCGGGTCCAACGCGGCATCGACTTTGCGGGCGATGCCGTCGATGACGTGCATGTAGAGGCCGGCGTCGCCGAACGTGGCGAGCTTGGGGTGGCCGGCGCATTTGATGAGCGTGGCCTTCAGGTCTTCCGTTCGTGGATCCCTGCGCCAGTCCAAGGCATCGATGACATCCAAGCAACGCCAGAATTCGCGTGCGGTGGCGTCGAGCATGTCGATGAGGTCGAGCACGTCCAGCCTGATAGGCGTGGGCGGCGTGGCCGTCTGGATGCGCACGGGCGCATGCCCGCCCGGATGCAATGTCGCGTCGAGGCTGTCATGCAATGGCGTGACGTCACGCGCCAGGCGCAGCAGCATGCCGGCGAATCTCAGCTCGCACGGCACGCACAGTGTCCATCCGTCATCGATATTGGCGGCACAATTCTGGCAATCCATCGAAACCCCTCCACGTCGGCTAAAATGGTTTTCGCTGACATGCCCTCCGCTCCGGTGGAGGGTTTCGTTTATTCCCGTGGAATGTCGAACGTGGGTTCGATGAACTCCACCTTCCTCGGCGGCGCCGGCGGCTTGCCTTGTGATTGGATGATGGCGACGACCTCACACAACGGGATGCCGAGCTGGCCGGAAATCTCGAGCGTCGTGTTTTGGTTGTGCATCATGCGAAGCACTTTGTCGCGTTGTTCCTGGCTGGTCATTCCCTGACCCCTCCCGTGTGCGGGTCAATCAAATCGCATGACATGGCATCGATGCGCTCGCCGGTCTTGGCTTCGATGCACAGGCGGCGCACATCGCCGGTGGTCTCGACTTTCTGGATGATGGTCTGTTCCGGCGCCACGTTCGTTGCCTCGTAGACGGTGAGGCCGATGACGGCCAGCACCATCGCGACGATGACGGCGATGGCGATGGTGAAGACGAGCCCGATGGTGGATTCCACCGACCAGCTTCCGCGCTTCATCGCGTGCCTCCGAGCACGCTAATGTAAAAATCGGTGGTGATTAATGTAATTTCTTTCATCTTATCTCCTTGAGCACGTTGATGGAGCGGAAGAGTTCGGTGTTGAGTGTGGGGTTGCCGTTGGCGTCCGGTTTGATGACGGTGGTGAGGTTGTCCGCGTCCTGGAGGATCCACCAGGGCGGATTCTAGTGGTGGTTGCAACACCTGAGGTTTGAGCGGCCTTCCATGGTCACGTT
>ENA-OZZG01000122-OZZG01000122.1-human-gut-metagenome-genome-assembly--contig:-NODE-122-length-32762-cov-8.473721_pt1 | contig 32762 bp, 39 predicted proteins | sample MGYA00243645_ERZ654147 | MGnify/ENA primary metagenome ERZ654147 (study PRJEB26926, sample SAMN06165256) | human gut metagenome | biome: ENVO:00009003; feature: ENVO:2100002; material: ENVO:00002003... | reverse complement strand
CCTCAACCCCGCATAAACACTAGGTTTATTTATCCAAGCTCTTCATTGTCGGGAACAGTAAAACGTCGCGGATTGCTGCGCTGTCTGTGAGTAACATCACAAGACGGTCGATTCCGTATCCGATACCACCCGTTGGCGGCATACCGATCTCTAATGCATTTAAGAAATCCTCGTCTGTGTGCTCTGCCTCGTCGTCACCGGCTGCTGCATTTGCATCCTGTGCTGCGAAACGCTCACGCTGGTCGATCGGATCGTTTAACTCGGAGTATGCGTTACACATTTCCCATGTATTGATGAAAAGCTCAAAACGCTCTACCTTGGTAGGATCGCTCGGTTTCTTCTTGGTAAGCGGAGAAATCTCAATCGGATGATCCATGATAAAGGTCGGCTGGATCAGTTCTTTCTCACAGAACTCCTCGAAGAAGAGGTTGATGATATCACCTTTCTTGTGGCGTTCCTCGTATGCAATGTGATGCTCCTCAGCAAGTTTCTTTGCTGCTGCATCATCTGCTACGGTATCAAAGTCGATTCCGGTATATTTTTTAATCGCATCGTTCATGGTCATGCGTGTAAATGGCTTGCCAAGGTCGATCTCGATGCCATTGTAGCTGATCTTTGTGCTTCCGCAGACTTTCTCTGCAAGATAACGGAACATGGACTCTGTCAGTTCCATCATGCCCTCATAGTCTGTGTATGCCTGATACAGCTCCATCAGCGTGAATTCCGGATTATGACGGGTATCAACACCCTCATTACGGAATACACGGCCGATCTCGTATACACGTTCAAGTCCGCCGACGATCAGTCTCTTTAAGTATAACTCCAGAGAGATACGCAGTTTTACATCCTCATTTAAGGCATTATAATGTGTCTCAAACGGTCTTGCTGCTGCTCCACCTGCATTCGATACAAGCATCGGAGTCTCAACTTCCATGAAATCACGGTCAGCTAAGAAGTTACGGATCTCTTTTAAGATCTTGGAACGTTTGATGAATACTTCCTTGCTCTCCTGATTCATGATCAGGTCGATATATCTCTGACGGTAACGCATGTCTGTATCAGTCAGTCCGTGGAACTTCTCTGGAAGGATCTGTAATGATTTTGACAGCAGTGTCATCTCCTCAGCATGGATAGAAATCTCACCTGTTTTGGTACGGAAAGCATATCCCTTTACGCCCCAGATATCGCCGATATCAGATTTCTTGAAATCTTTGTAGATTTCCTCTCCGATATTGTCTCTTGCAACATATACCTGAATACGTCCCTTTAAGTCCTGAATATTGCAGAATGATGCTTTTCCCATCACACGTTTAAACATCATACGGCCGGCGATCGATACCGGTTTGCCTTCCATTGTCTCAAAATTGTCGATGATATCGGTTGAATGATTTGTCACATCATATTTTGTGATGACAAACGGATCTTTTCCGTTCTCCTGCAGTTCATGCAGCTTGTCATAACGTACCTGAAGCAGCTGGTTTAAATCCTGCTGGTTATTGTTCTGCTCTGCCATGTTTATCCTCCACTTGTTTTATTCCCCGGACAGTCTTTCTGCCCAACTGTCATATCTCTTAGTTTGCTCTGTGAATTGAAAGCACTTTGTATGAAAACTCTCCTGCCGGTGTCTCAACAGTAACGGTATCACCTACCTGTTTGCCAAGCAGTGCCTTACCAACCGGTGATTCGTTGGAAATCTTGCCTTTTAAGCTGTTAGCCTCGGTAGAACCAACAATCTTATACTCTAATTCCTCATCAAATTCGCAGTCAAGGATCTTTACGCTGCATCCGATGCTTACTTTATCAAGATCAGCCTCTTCCTCGACAACTACTTCTGCATTCTTTAAGATTTTCTCAAGTTCTTCAATACGTGCTTCGATGTCTCTCTGCTCGTCCTTTGCAGCGTCGTACTCAGCGTTCTCAGATAAGTCTCCCTGCTCTCTTGCCTCTTTGATCTTCTGTGAAACTTCTTTTCTTCTTACAACCTTTAAGTTCTCTAATTCGTCTTCCAGTTTCTTGAGTCCCTCGTAAGTCAGAATGTTTTTCTTGTCCATTGCATTTACCCTTCTTTATAATAATTATTGTTCGGTTCATATATACGGCGGCACAAAGCCTTGCGCCAGACGCTATGAACGATAAAAAGCCTTCTCAAATCTGTCCTGCCACGGCGCCCCCGTTTTCTTTTTTGGTCTCTTAACAATCACAGTATTATAACCGATAGGTACTGCTATGTCAAGATTTTCGGCTGTTCGCCAGGTTTTTTTATGGATTGGAATATAATGTTTTCCCAACGCGATCTGTTTTTCATACAGAGCACTGTTCCATTCAAAATCAAGCAGAAAAATACTGCTGTTTTTTTCCTTATTCTTTGCTAATCCAAGACGCTTTTTCGATACGATAAGTGAAACCAGTCCGGTCTTCTCATACATTGTCTCTGCAAACTCATGAAAATATGCAGGCCGGTCTGTATAAATTGTAAGCGCATTAAGCTCATCCCCGATCTGCTCCAGCACATCGAGCGTCCCTGCCGGCTCAAACATCCCTGCTCCATCCGGTTCCTCATCGATCACCTCGACAATCGCGCACTCCGGCTTCACACTTTTTGCCGCAAGAATGCCTTCGTACACTGGTTTAAAATCATATAAAAATTCATTGGAAAAGTACATCGCGCTTCTCCGTCATATTCCTTTTTCCATCTTTATGACAGCATTTTCTGATTCAGTACTTTTTCCGGAATTTTACTTATGTCTTTTTTGTTTCCTTCATTTTAACTTTACCGGATTGAATTTTTCTGCCAGTCGCTAAGTCACGAATCGCCTTTTGGCACTCGGATCATGCCATAAAACCGCAGACCTCCTGAAACAATGCCTCAAGCTGCTCATATGTCTCCACCTCGTTGATCCTGCCCCGCAGCTTAGAAGAGTTACGGTAGCCGGCTGTATACCAGGTGGCATGTTTCCTGATCTCACGGATACCGGTATATTCGCCTTTAAATTCAAGCTGCATACGGGCATGCCGAAGGAGCATCTGTGTCACTTCCTCAAAAGTCGGTTTCGGGAGTTCTTCCCCCGTCTTAAAATAATGAAGGATCTGCGCAAAGATCCACGGATTTCCCTCCGCACCGCGTGCGATCATAAAGCCGTCACAGCCGGTCTGTTTCTGCATTGCGATCACGTCCGCCGCCGTTAAAATATCACCATTTCCGATCACGGGGATAGAAACTGCCTCTTTTACCTGTCTTATGATATCCCAGTCAGCCTTTCCCGAATAAAATTGTGACCTTGTCCTGCCGTGGACTGCCACTGCCGCAGCACCGGATTCCTGCGCAATGTGAGCCATCTCAACCGCATTGACATGTTCCTCGTCAAATCCTTTGCGGATCTTGACCGTAACCGGCTTTTTGATTGCACGGGCAGTCTTTTCAATGATCTCCCCGGCGAGCTTTGGATTTTTCATAAGCGCAGAACCGTCGCCGTTGTTAACCACTTTCGGCACCGGGCAGCCCATGTTGATGTCTAAAATGTCAAATGGTCTATCCTCGATCTGTTTTGCAATCTCACTCATGATATCCGGGTCAGAGCCAAACAGCTGCAGCGACACCGGATTCTCGCGTTTGTCGATCGTCAAAAGTTCTTCTGTATTTCTGTTTTTATAAAGGATCGCCTTTGCGCTGACCATCTCCATGCACAGCAGTCCCGCTCCCTGTTCCTTGCAAAGCAAACGAAATGGCAGGTCTGTCACGCCTGCCATCGGTGCTAATATCAGGTTATTTTCTAACGTTACATTTCCAATCTGAAGTCGTCTGATTTCTCCCATGCCACCATTTCCTAAATAATTCGCTCTCTTATACCCGATCCGGGCATCCTGAATCTCCCGGTCAGATATCTCTTATTTCTTAATCTTACCTGATTTACGGTTCTGCTTCTTATAAATAAGGTTCATTCCCTTCAATGTCAGGTTCGGATCATACACATCGATCACATCTGTCTCATTTGCAATGATACGTCCCAATCCACCGGTTGCAACAACCTTGACCGGTCCCATGTCAGCCTCTTCGATCATATGTTTCACGATATATTCCGTCTGTCCGATCTGTCCATATACAAGACCAGCCTGCATGCTTGAGATCGTCTCTTTCGCCAGAATGCTCTCCGGTTTGCGAATTTCGATCTCCGGCAGTTTCGCCGCATCTTCCCACAGTGCCTTTGCAGAAATACGGATTCCAGGTGCAGTCACACCGGAAACAAATGCACCGTTTTTATCGACCAGATCATAAGTTGTGGCGGTACCAAAATCAAGTACAAGTACCGGTCCGCCATATAGTTCATACGCTGCCGCTGCATCTACGATACGGTCTGCGCCGATCTGGCGCGGATTCTCTGTTACCACACGGATTCCCGTTTTTGTACCCGGTTCCACAATGATCGGATTGATGCCAAAATATTTGATGATTGCACCCTCTAAGGAATGCATCACATTCGGAACAACAGATGCTATGATCGCATCCTCAATATCATCGTGTCTGATGTTGTTCTGCTCTAACAGGTTTGACAAAAGCATTCCATACTCGTCCGAAGTACGCGGCATCTTCGTCGTGATACGAAAAGTTGCCATTACCTCATCCCCACGGAATACTCCTACAGTGATATTTGTATTTCCTACGTCAATCGTGATTACCATCGTATTTTCCTACCTTTTTCTTTACATTTCTGATTCGTCCACACCAATATATAACACTTTATAATACATCTCTAAAGCGCGAAGCAGTTCTTCTTTTGTGCGCTGCAGCTCACGTATTTTTAATCCACAGCCGATCTCATCATATAAAAGATCGTTCTCATCACTGGAAGTACGGAACTCCAGATTGCCATCCTCATCAAAGACGACCTGAAAAATACCACCTATATCCTCCGTGAAAAGGACACACATAATCTTTAATTCATCTTTGATCGAATCCGGCAGTCCCTTAAAATCCTGATTCAGATAAAATTTTTTATTGTAAGCGCTCGCTCCGCAGAGCACCACTTCTTCTCTCTCAGACATATCCGTATACTCCTCTCACGGAAACTTCGCCGGAGGATACCAGTTTTCTGCCTTCCCAGGTATCCACGATCAGCTCACCATGCGGCGTGATTCCCATTGCTTTTGCCTCATAAGGTTCTTTTGGATCTAATACCCTGACCTGTTTTTGCATATTGATCAGATGTGCATTATATTCTTTGACCAGACCGCTTAAATCTTCGGTTTCTAAAAATATTTCATAATAACGTTCAAACTGTTCTAACACTGCCTCGATCAGCTCTGCACGGTTCACATGCTGTCCGGTCTCCATCAAAATCGAGGTCGCCACCTGTTCAATTTCTTTCGGAAATGACTCATTCTGGACGTTAATACCGATACCGATGACAACATGGTTGATATAATCTAACTGTGCGCTCATCTCCGTTAAGATTCCACAAACTTTTTTGCCGTTCATCACAATATCGTTCGGCCATTTGATCCCTGCTTCCTGTCCAGTTTTCTCCGAGATGGCTTTCGATACTGCAAGCGCTGCTATGAGCGTCAGCATAGAAGCGCGATCCGGTGCAAAATCCGGTTTGAGCACCAGAGTCATAAATATCCCGACACCCGCCGGTGATTCAAATCCCCTTCCACGGCGGCCGCGGCCTGCTTCCTGTTTTTCCGCAACAACCAGCGTTCCAGTCGGATGTCCTTCCTCCGCAAGCTGTTTTGCCTTTGTGTTTGTGGAATCAATTGTATCAAAATAAAAAATTTCACGACCTGCCCACTTTGTTTTCCGGATGCTTTCCAGTTCTGCCGTATTCAGGCAGTCCGGTGTCGACACGATCTTGTATCCTTTATTCTGCACTGCCTCGATCACATATCCAGCCTCTTTTAACTGCTTCACCGCTTTCCAGATTGCAGTGCGCGATACTCCAAAGTGCTCACACAGTTCCTGACCGGAAATATAATCATCGGCTTCCTTTAATGCCGCTAGTAGCTGTGTCCTCATCTGTTTCCTCCAAAATATCCATACCCGGTACACTGTTCTTTGCTCATCTTACATTTGTGTGCCAGCACAAATTTTCACACTAATCTCCGAGCGTTGCAAGCATCACTGCCTTGATCGTATGCATACGATTTTCCGCCTCGTCAAATACGACAGACTGTCTGCTCTCAAATACTTCATCCGTTACTTCCAACTCACTGTAACCGAATTTCTCATAAACTTCCTTGCCGATCCTGGTCTTTAAGTCGTGGAATGCTGGCAGACAGTGCATGAAAATGGCACCCTCTTTTGCATTTGCCATAGCTTCTTTATTTACCTGATATGGCATCAGATCGTGGAGACGCTCCTCCCAGATCTCATCCGGCTCACCCATGGATACCCAGACATCCGTATAAATAACATCTGCATCTTTTGTTCCTTCTTTGACATCCTCTGTCAGGGTAATAGAAGCGCCCGTTTCTTTTGCAACACCTTCGCAGTACTCTACCAGTTTTGCGTCCGGGAAGTATTTTTTGCTTGTACATGCAACAAAATCCATACCGAGTTTTGCACAGGTCACCATCAGGGAATTACCCATATTATAACGTGCGTCGCCCATGTAAACCAGTCTCACACCTTTTAATCTGCAGATATGCTCACGGATCGTCAGCATATCTGCAAGCATCTGTGTCGGATGAAACTCGTTGGTCAGGCCGTTCCATACCGGTACGCCTGCATATTTTGCAAGCTCCTCGACGATATCCTGTCCATATCCACGGTATTCAATACCATCAAACATACGTCCTAACACACGGGCGGTATCCGGGATGCTCTCTTTTTTGCCGATCTGGGAACCTGACGGGTCAAGGTAAGTAACATGCATGCCGAGATCATGTGCTGCCACCTCAAAAGAGCAGCGTGTTCTGGTGCTTGTCTTTTCAAAGATAAGTGCAATATTTTTTCCGGTCAGGCTGTCATGCGGGATGCCCTGTTTTTTCTTCGCTTTCAGATCTGCCGCAAGGTCGATCATGTATGTAATCTCTTCCGGTTTAAAATCCATTAGTTTTAAAAAATTACGTCCTTTTAAGTTCATGTCCTTTTCTCTCCTTTTGCATGGCTGCGCATATTTTCTTTTTATGCCACAACGGATGGTACACCATGCGCACCATCCGTTCTGATAAATTTTTCTGATTTTATTTATGATCTGCTGCAATTTCCGTAACAGATTTTGCAAGACCTGCGATTCCCTGGATCTCGGACGGAATAATGATCTTGGTTGCTTTTCCGTCTGCTGCTTTTGCAAATGCCTCTAAGCTCTTTAACTGGATCACATTCTGATCCGGTGCAGCTTCTTTGATCATGCGAAGTCCGTCTGCATTTGCCTGCTGGATCTTTAAAATAGCTTCTGCCTGACCTTCTGCCTCGCGGATCGTTGCCTCTTTCTTTGCCTCTGCACGTAAAATTGCTGCCTGTTTCTCTGCCTCTGCGTCAAGAATTGCAGATTCTTTCTTACCTTCTGCAACGAGGACTGTTGATTTCTTTTCACCCTCTGCACGCAGGATCGCTTCACGTCGCTCACGCTCTGCCTTCATCTGTTTCTCCATCGCATCCTGGATCGCTGCAGGCGGGATGATATTCTTTAACTCAACACGGTTGACTTTGATTCCCCATGGATCAGTCGCAACATCTAAAGAAGATCTCATCTTCGTGTTGATTGTCTCTCTCGATGTCAGTGTCTCATCAAGTTCAAGATCACCAATGATGTTACGCAGTGTGGTTGCTGTCAGATTCTCGATCGCCATGATCGGATTTTCCACTCCATATGCATAAAGTTTCGGATCTGTGATCTGGAAATATACAACGGTATCGATCTGCATTGTTACGTTATCTTTTGTGATAACCGGCTGTGGCGGGAAATCCACCACCTGCTCTTTTAATACAACTCTCTTTGCCACACGGTCGATAAACGGTGCTTTGAAATGAATACCTACAGACCATGTTGCGAGATAACCTCCCAGACGTTCTACCACGCATGCAGTCGCCTGTGGAACGATCTTAACACAGGATACTGCGATCAGCAGTGCTACAATAATTAAAATAATCAGTGCTACAATTACTCCTGGCATATAAAACTCCTCCCTAATTCAATTTTAAATACAGTATACTATCTGTTTTGTGCCTTTATTCATATTACTATATTTACTTTGAGATTACAACTAATCTTTTCATATGCGGTTACCAGATATTTTTTTTCTTCTAAAATGCCTGATAAGCACGACAACGGTTCCCACCAGAAATGGAAATACAAATGTGCCAAAGCGGTACAAAAGCGATGCTGACCCCGCCATGCCCGTGCCGACGATTCCGGCAAAAAGTGTCGTGAACACAAACTCTGTAGAGCCAATTCCCGCCGGAGACGGAATCACCGCCGCAAGCATAACGGACAGTGACGTGATCGCAAGCACCTGCGACAGAGTCAATGCCGGATTTCCCTGAAACTGGACGCCTTTAAAAAGAAGATACGGGATTCCATACCAGAAACAGCATTTCAACAGACAAAGAAAGATCACGCCTGTGGTTGCTTTTTTATTTTTCAGTAAATGCTTCGAGGCATCCTCAAGCATCATGCACTGTCTTTTGATCTCCGCTTCCATTATTTCAAATCTTCCGTGGAATTTTTGATTTACGATATCCAGCAGCCGGAAGATCAGCCGGTGGAATTTCTTTGAACAGCAGAACAGGAACAGACCGATGGTGATCACAAATGTGACCGCATATCCGCCTGCTAAAAGTCCCGCGTAATCTCCAAACCAGCTTTTCATAAATTCCCAGTTCATCACAAAAAGAATCGCGGAAAACAACGCTATGCTCATTTTATGGAGTGCATACTGTATCATATACAGCCCAAATCCACCGCCGTATTCGATTCCCTGCTCCCCCAGATAAATGATCGCCGCGACACCGGAACCGCTCCCCAGTGTCGCCACCCGGTAAAAAGAGCATAAAAACGCATTCGTAATACCATTTTTACATGCAAAAGACGACCGATACTGCTTTGCGAGCACGGTCGTGATTATGCCTTCTATGATCTGATATACCGCTGCCATCAGGCAAATGCCAATGACAACGGCCGGTGATGTTTTCGTAAGCTGTTCTAAAATCGGTCCTGCCGAATCGCGGAATGTATATACAATGATCCCGATGACCGCCAGTACCAGTCCCCATTTTAAAAGCTGCTTCTGTACTTTACTGATAACAATCGCCCCTTATTTCTTTTTGAAGTTGGTGTATCCTTTTTGTTTATATGGATGCTCTTTCCAGAGTCTGTCTGCTGTTTCTTTCCATTCACATGCATATGCTTCGCATTTTCCACATAAATGTTCTACCGGCTCTGCCTCCTCAACATCTGTGGAGTGCGCACCTGTTTCATGTACCATACGCTGTAAGATCTCAGGATTCTCAAGCATCGGACATGGGCGCAGCATGTTGTCGTTGAATGGCTGGTTATCTCTGTATGCCATGAATAATGGCTGTTTCAAACACTCTAACAGTGATTTTTCACGGATATTTGCACCGGAATAATGAATGAATACACATGGCTCCACGTCACCCTTCGGGTTGATATGGCAGTAGTTTCTTCCTCCTGCAATACATCCGCCTACGAACTCACCATCATTCTGGAAATCCATAACAAAGATTTCTTTTCCACCTTCCATCGCACGAACCTCACGGATTCTGTGATAGATATATTCACGCTGTTCTTTGGTCGGCATCAGATCCGGAGCTGCTTTCATACCTACCGGCATCAGATGGAAATACCATGCAAAACGGCTTCCATGCTCGATCAGAAGATCAAAAAATTCGTCAGATGTAACAGCATCCATGTTTTTGCTAGTATAGCATACACTGTTTCCGAAAATCAATCCGTTCTCATGTAAAAGATCCATTGCATGAAGAACTTTATCATATACGCCCTCTCCACGGCGGAAATCATTCGCATCTTCAAATCCCTCAAGGCTGATGGATAAGGAAAGGTTGCCGACACGTTTCATATCATCGCAGAGTTTCTGATCTACGAGTGTACCATTTGTATAGCAGTGGAATGCACAGTCATTGTGTTTCTCACAGAGTTTGATGATGTCTGCTTTACGAACCAGAGGCTCTCCACCGGTCATCATGTAAAAATAAATACCAAGTTCTTTTCCCTGTGTTACGATGCTGTCAAGTTCATCAAAGGAAAGATTTAATTTATTACCGTACTCAGCTGCCCAGCATCCGGTACAGTGAAGGTTACATGCACTTGTCGGATCCATTAAGATCAGCCACGGGATATTACAGTCATGAACCTCTCTCATTTTACGGATGGTCTTTGTTCCATAAAATGCAGCCTGAAAACCAAGGTTTAATGCGGTCATTTTTGCAACATGCGGATCTGTCTCATCCAACAGACGATTGACATAGCGCATCCATTTGTGATCCGGATTCTGGATCATTTTTCTTACACCATCATAAGCTTCTTTACGGAAGTTATCTCCCATAAATTTCTCTGTAAGATCTACGATCTGTAACAATCCTTTCTCACGATCCTTGTTCAGACTTTTCAGTGCAGCATCGATTGCGACGCTGAATGCTTTTCTCTCTACTGTCAGTGCTAAATTTGCCATAACTCCGACCTCCGTTATTTTTTTCACATTCTTTTACTAGAAGCAAGTATAAAAAAATTGCACTCTTTTTTAAATATGCAATGACTTTTTAATGTAGCCATCTAATATACAAATTTGCTTTTTTGTCTATTTTCCGACTACATCAGACAATATTTGCATAGCATTCATGTGTCATCATGTAGTATTTATAACTATGTTGTATTATATCATTCCAATAAACTTTGTCAATCAGCGATTATTACTTTTTTCTTAAATCTTAACTGCCATGCTTAACAGTTCTTTCCAAACTGGTTATAATAACGATGGTTCATTTCATGGAAAGGAGATTTTTGATCATGCCTGGATATGTTACCCATTATATATTCGGAAGAGAGGTTTATCATAACCTGAAAAATAATTCTTTAAAAAAGAATCTTTATTATAATCGCGCTGCCTACGGTCTCGGACTTCAGGGACCGGATATTTTCTTTTATTATCTTCCTTCCTATGTGTTAGAAGGTCACAATATCGGTGCTCTTGCCCATGTCCGCGAGACCAGTGCCTTTTTCCAGGGTCTGATTGAAAGCCGTAACCAGTTTTCCTCCCGCACGGATCTTAACATTGCAGAAGCCTACCTGATTGGTTTTCTCGGGCACTATACCTTGGATACAATATGTCATCCGTATATTTATGCCATGACACACTATAAGGATAAAAAGGAAAAAGCCTATTTTTCAAGACATGCCTATCTGGAAACAGATATCGATACCGCACTGCTCGATTTAAAGCTGCACCGCCAGCCCTGCAATTTCCATACCGAGGACACGATCCGGCTGACACACCGCCAGAAACATGTTATTGCAAGTATGCTCTATTATGCCTACCGCTATGCCTTTCCGGATGTCAAATTCCGCAAATATACCATGTACCTTGCTATTTTTTCCATGCAGCTTGGTCTCTGGCTGATGCACGATGATTCCGGAAAGAAAAAGGCCATTGTCCGGCTGACGGAGCGGATCTGTCTCGGATATCCGCTGTTTTCACCACTGATCCCGAGTGATACCTTGTTTTTCCGCACGGATCCATTTAATTTAAGACATGCACTGTGGAAAAATCCATGGGATTCTTCCATTACTTCCAATGAGAGTTTCTTTGAACTGTATGATAAATCCAAAGAGCTGTACCTGTCCCGGATCCATTCGCTGTATGCTGCACTTCATGCAGGTGCTGATTCAGCAAGGCAGGACGCTGCTATACATGATTTTTTGCAGGAATATGGAAATCTTTCGTTTCACAGCGGGTTGAGTGCTACGATTCCGAGCTGATTGCCTGAAGTAACGACTCTACAATTTTCTATGAAGATCCATGTGACAAAAGGCAGCTCACCCCAAATAAAAATACCGCACAAATCTGCGCGGTATTTTTATTTCTGTATTTTGTTTTTGTATATTACTTCTGATAACAGGCTAATAGGCTGTTTGCAAAGTGTACCTTCTAGTGTTTATTTATCACTTCCGCCAAAGAAGTCACGGATCTGTCCCTCAATGATTTTCATCAGTCTGGTGCGCGCCTCAAGGCTTGCCCACGCAATATGAGGGGTAATGATCAGACGGTCGCTGTCCTTGATCCGTTTCAATGGATTTTCTGCACTCATCGGTTCTACGGTAAGTACGTCAAGTCCGGCTCCTGCGATCGTTTTATTTTCCAACGCATCTGCAAGATCTCTTTCCACAACGATCGGTCCTCTGCCGAGGTTTAAAAAGATGGCAGACGGTTTCATTTTAGAAAATGCCTCTGCATTCATCAGCCCTTCTGTCTGCTCTGTCAGCGGCGCATGTACGGACACGATGTCTGATTTTGCAAGCAGCTCATCAAACTCCACACGCTCATAACCCGGCTGGTTATTTTTCCCTGTTGTAGAATAGTAGATCACATGGCAGCCAAACATTTTGGCAATGTCCGCAACTCTTCGTCCGATCGCTCCAAGCCCAATAATTCCCCATGTCTTACCATTCAGATCATGGAATACATTATCAAAATGGGTAAATGTGATATCTCCAACGTATTTTTCTGATTTGACATAGTCATCATAGTATCTTAATTTTTCCCAGAGATAGAATAACAGGGCAAATGTGTGCTGTGCCACCGTCTCCGTGGAATATCCGGCAACATTTCTCCAGGCAATGCCATGTGCATCCAGATATGCTTTGTCCAGATTGTTCGTTCCGGTTGCAGTCACGCAGACCAGTTTTAAGTGCTCTGCCTCACCGATCGATGTCTCATTGATCTGTACTTTATTTACGATCACCACATCGGCATCTTTGGTGCGCTCTCTTGCCTCTTCCGTTGTGGAAAATCCATATTTTATAACTGTTCCAAGTTTGTTGTACCCGGAGAGATCAATGTCTTCCCCGATAGTTTTTGCATCCAGAAATACAATGTTCATCTTTTTTCTCCTTTGCATTATTTATTCAAATAGGCGCGAAGGGCGTCTGTCTGTTCTGTGGCAATACGATAACCTTCATCATAAAGCCTGCGCAATTTTATGGTATCCGTCTCCGTCCTGCCAACTCCATAGGTCGACTCCGGTGCGATCACAAATACTTTTTCCTCTTTCTCTAACTGCATCAGTTTTTCCATGGAAGCATTGTAGCGCTCCGCGCGAAGTTTCATATCCTCCACGATCTTCGGATATCGCTGATAAAGACGGTTCATAACGCCTGCCGCCTTTTCCTGTGTCTTTACATAGCCGCGTTCCCTTGTCAGAACAACAACCAGTTTTTCACAGCCCATTTCCATAGCATGCTCATAAGGAACCGAATCTGCAAGTCCGCCGTCCAGATAATAATGTCTGCCGATCTTTACCGGCTGAAAAAGAATCGGCAGTGAACAGGTTGCGATCAGCAGATCCTTCATCTCTTTCCCACGCGGGACTTCCATGTATTCTGCTTTTCCTGTGTGAATATTTGTGACTGCCGCTTCAATCTCTCCCGGAAAACGTGCCAGAGCATCATAATCAAGCGGAAGAATCTCATTCGGTACTTCTTCAAACACAAACTTCGTATTGTAATACGCATGTTCTTTGCGGTTTAGCAGATGGCGCATACCCATATAGCGCTTATCCGCCATATATTTTTCCATCAGTTCCAGATTACGTCCTTTCTGTCCGGAAAGATACGACAATCCATATGCCATTCCAGCGGAAACACCGATGTAATAATCCGGCATGATATTTTCTTCCAGAAATTTATCCATTACTCCACAGGAAAAAACCGTGCGGTTTGCCCCGCCTTCAAATACCATTCCAAGTTTCATTTCTCTTGATCTCCATTCATCTGCGGCATATCACTGCTCTCCGTCACATAAAGAGTGACACCCTTGATTTCCTTTACCATCACGATCATCCCCGGCTCGAAGGTCTTTTCATCATCCACCGAGCGGGCTGTCCATTCCAGACCATTCATAACCGCGGTTCCGGTTCCCCTGATATTATCTATCTGCTCGGTAACACAGACATTTTTCCCAACTGCTTCCTCGTAATTTGTCTTAACCAGATGTGGTTTTAAATATTTCAGAGCCCAGGGTCTTGTAAAATAAAGCAGTACAAATGACACTGCTGCAAACACGATGATCTGTCCCGTGATTCCCATTCCAAATGCCGCACAAATCAGTCCTGCAAGACTTCCTCCTGCCAGCCAGATCGATGTCAGACCAACGGTAGCGATCTCCAATACCACAAAGAAAATAATCAATGCCAACCAAACTATTATCTCCATAATCTTCTCCCTCCTGTCGTAATATTTCTGCTGTTTCTATAGTAGTATAACGCAAATAAATTTTCAATGCCATGGTTAATTATCTACGCTTTTCGACCGAAACATATAACAGATGATTTTTAAGGAGGTCTTTCTTATGGCCAATACCGCTTATGTCGGAGCCGGAACCACACTTGGTACATCCTATTATATGCGTCGTTTTTATGCAGCAAATGCGGATGCACGTACCACCACATCACGCAGTAATCTGTCCAATTCCACCCTCACGGGTGCCGATTCGCATGCACTGCGCCGTGCGATACGTTCCCTTGGTTCATTCACATATGATGACGATAATGAAATAAATATCAAAAACAGTGTTTCAGCGTTCATCAGCACCTACAATAATATGATAAACTCATCCGGTGCATCAGACGACCGTACCGTCAAAAACACCCAGAAAAATCTGAAGAATCTGACTGCAGAGTATGAAAGCCAGCTTGACAAGATCGGTATTACCGTAAAAGACAACGGCACGCTCGAATCGCGCAGTTCTCTTTTTGGTTCCGCGGATATTTCAAAATTTGAGTCTCTGTTTTCTTCAGATTCAGAGTACATGCAGCGTGTCAATTCCTATGCCAGACGTCTTGAAAACAGAAGCAATATTCTGACACAGATCGAATACAATGATGCACTGGCAAAGCGCAATGCAAATAAACAGACATCCTCGTCTGTTTCCGACAGCACCACCGGCAAAACCGATTCTGCTGATACCGGTTCTACCGCTGTGAATGCACTTAACATCGCATCTGTTACACCGGTAACTGCTGATTTAAACACACTGCTCAACACCGGAATCGGCAGCAATGTGAATGTCATTTTATAATTTGGGGGAAATCTATTTCCACTGCATATTTACTTTCAACGCATTTCCACTGACACTGATGTCCGCACAACTTCCGCAGACAAGCGGCATCATCGGTGGGATATGTCCGATATCCGCATCCATAACGACCGGTACCTGATACCCGGCAAGCAGGTCTGTAACCGCATGGTACTGGTCTAATCCCATCATTTCCTGTCCGAACACCGCCGGTCTTCCAATCAAAAAACCTTTTACATGCGTAAACCATCCGGCATGTTTCATCTGCCAGACCGCCCTGCGGATAGACATCACATTCAGATCACAGGACTCTAAAAACCAGATGATTCCGTCATCCTGATACTTCTCTGTAAATTCCTGTACTTTATCAAACTCTGTTCCAAGCAGGTTGACCAGACAATCCATGCAGCCGCCAAGCAGTCTTCCCTGCATGGTGATTTCTTCCTGTAATTCCTCTGCCGGCTGCACCAATGGTTTGTACTGCACATTATTTTTCTGTTTTTCAGGCAGAAATACCATAAGCTTTTTCGCCTCTGTCACATTGTATGGTTCCAGAGGATGTTCCTCATCTTTTTTTCCTTCTTTTTCCCACAGTGCATAGCCCTCTATACTGCTTTTTTCTCCACGCAGAAGATGATAGGCATCCCAAAGGCTCTCATGCCACGGTTCCATGCCGAATGCCGCCGCACATGGTCCATATATAGATGCTGTATCGCACAGCGTGGCAAGCAGGAATGTCATATTAGTATTATCGGAAAATCCCATATACCACTTTGGTTTTGTCACCCTGATCCTGTCAAAATCTACTTTGTCTAAGATTTCACACATCAGTTCACCGCCGCCACAGGAGATCAGTATGTCATTTTTATCGCTGCAATAATATTCTGTCAGCTCCGCCCCGCATGCTTCCGGAGTGTTGCTGATGCCGATTCCTTCCGACGCATAACAGTTTGGTCCAAGTTCTAATCTATGTCCCAGTCCGGTAAATTTCTTCTGTGCATTTAAAAATGCTGTATGGTACGGCTCTATACTGCAGCCAAAAGATGGTGCCACAAAACCGATCGTTCCGTTTTCCGGTAAAAATTCTGGATATTTCATATCGTTATCGTTTCCTCCAATGTTTCTCTCTCTCAGTTTACACCGTCAAAAAAACGGTTGCAATCTTTTTTCGTTTTGCTATAATAATTAGTAGTTATTTCATTACGGGCAGACATAGTACATCGGTAGTATATCAGCTTCCCAAGCTGAGGAGGCGGGTTCGATTCCCGTTGTCTGCTTTATAAAGGCTATGAGGTGCCTGTTTTGGGTGTTTCATAGCTTTTTTGATACTCAAATGATACTATTATAATTCCAGTGCAACCCGCTCCGTGGAACTGGTCCAGGTACGGTTAAAGTGCTCTACGCCTGATCCATGCAGTGCAGCATTGTATAAACCATCATTAAGAAACGGTCTTAAGGTTCGCCCATTCCTGCCACTTCCAAGTGCCCTTAGAGCGCTGTTTTCAATCCGGCATACTTTTCCCCAGTCAATGCCCGTTTCCACTTCTATCTGCCTGCATGACTTCCCATGCTCATATCTGTCATGAATCACACCCCGCTGATCCTCCGGCAGAGAATCTACGATATCCCAGATCACAGCTTTTAATTCTTCCTGCTGCATATCATCAATCACGGCTGACATAGCATTGTTTTCATCCGGTATCATATCAATCAGTGTATCGGTACCGCCCTCGTCTTTCAATGGCATGTCAAGGCTTGCGATCTGCCCCATTCTGACGGACTTTTCAAGCTCCCTTACTACTTTATCAGATAACCCCATATTGCAGGCTATTTCCTGCCGTGTGGGCTTTCTATTAAGGTATGTTTGAAACGCATTGACCATCTTCTTATACTCGCATATCTTGACACGTTCATGCTCTGGAATCCTTACAGGGCTACCGCTATCACTGATATAGCGCCTGAGTCTCTGATCTATCACAGTAGTGGCATATGATAAGAATTTACTCCCGTTATCCGGGTTATATCCATCTATTGCCGGGTATAATGCAAGATAGCCTTCCTGCTGTAAATCCTCTATATCAGCATAAGCACTGTATTTGCGTGCAATTTTACAGATCATGGCTTTGTTCTGCTGCCAGAGAGCAAGCATATTATCAGCCGTGTCTATTCCTGCCTTAATCCGGGCAACCAGTTCTTCATTGCTCATTGTCGTACCTCATAAAAAATACCCCACACCGACCAGTGCAGCCAATGCGGGGGAACGGTAATGTATACCATAAATATGCAGCGTAAGTATTATTTACGTCGTGTATCTATATCAGCCGGGTGCGTGCCCCGGTCAATATCTCAGGCTTTCGCAAGCTCCTGATAATAAATAGCCATTTTCTTATTATCAAGCACAAACGCATCATAACAGATACGCCCCTCTACCAGTGATCCGCTGATTCCCGGCGGGTCCTGATGGATCTTATAATCTTCCAGCTTGGTAGGTGCTACCGTTGCGCACGGATGGCACATGATGAAACCGCAATTCTCCGGTAGTCTCGTAGCCGGTACCTTGATAACTGATGCACCGTCCAGATTAGAAACAACGCCCTGTTTTCGCAACTGTGTATCCACGTCGGTTTCCATCACGATATCTTTTGACTTTTTCATAATGCGGTATACATCCGGCGATACGATAATAAAACGCCCCTCGTCTGGCACTTCTGCATTATCAAGGACATTTGTTGCTTTTGTGATCTCATCATAGATGTTTTCCGGAGTAAGTGCCACTGCTGCCGGTTTTGTTCCTGCGCCTGCTGCAATAACTCCATACACATAAGAATCAACCTCAGGTATAACAACTTCTCTCTGCTGTCTTGCAAGGGCAGATGCTCCAGCAAGCTGCTGCGCTGTCTCGTCTGTATCAAGTTTATCGATCGCGAACGTGAATGATCTATCTTTCTTCAAAGTAAATTCTTCCGTTGTTGCGTCAAGGCTCTGCACTGCTCCGTAACGGCTGCCTTTTGCTCCGCTGCCTGTTCCTGCTCTGTCGTAATCGTTCATAGTGCCGGTACTGATCTTGTACACCTTAATGGTATGCGCTCCCGTCCAGTCAAAATCCTGATTCGTTACAAGCTCTTTCTTACTCTCTTTTGTAAAAATTTCATCCACATAAGGCTGAAACTGCGTTACTAAATTAATAGCCATATTCTTATCCTCTTAACCCCATAGCCGACCGGATACCGTTATCATTTGGCAATGTATGAATCGGTGCACTGAATACGATCCTCGACCGCTTTTCTTCCAGTTCCTTTGACCAGCCTTCGGGCGTCCTTTCTTTGATAATTTTGTCAATGACTTCCATTGACTTTTTTAATTCGTCTGCGTTGCTGCATCTGATCACGTCCGCCAGCTCATCCGGATACCCGGCATCCCGTAAAGCAGTTACAGCGTTGAGCCTGTTCTCTCTTGCTTCAAGCTCTGTCGTTCTCTTTTCCAGTTCTGCGGTTTTCTTTTCGAAATCCTCGTTACTGGATGCCTTGCTTTTCTCTTTTGCAAGTCTCTCTTGCACGATCCGGTTCACATCATCCTGTGTAAATGTCTTACCGCTCTGCTGTGTACCCTCTGTGCTTGTCTGTGTTCCCTCTGCTGAGGTGTTCTGTAAATCTCCCATGAATTTACCATCCTTTCGTTTTACGCCCGAATAGGCTTATTCCGCTTTTCCCTGCGTGTGGGTGGATTGTCACGCTCTCCCTGCGGCAGCCAACCGCTGCTCTATATCATGAATATATTGCTTACGCCTTCGATAAAACACACGTCTGCTTACTGGGATAACCTTACCCCGTTTCGCTTCCTGTTTCTCTAATACGTCATATGAGGTATAATTTTTGAATGATTCCACCAGTAGATCAGCAATATAGGTATCTACCTTATGCGCCATTGTCAAAAGCTCCCCTTCCGGGATCGCGTTGTTTCTGTTCTGCAATGAAATCATGTACTGTTTGCTCTGGATCACAATATCATCCCCCCCTTTATGGCTTTTATTTTACCACCCGGAAATAGATATTTTGTGCCATTGTGCCAGTGCAACATTTTTCCACACATCCCAAAATGTCAACTTTTGTTAAGTTCTGAAAATATCAAATATTACGTTTTCTTACATCCTGTATATGTTGAAAATGCAACTATTTGCCACGGTTCGCATGTGAAACGCTTTTTGAAACGTTCGCTTTGCAGCAGCGCGCTATATATGCGAAAATATAAGGTTTTCTAAGGTTCTATATATGCTAAATGTTAGTAAATGTTAGCATTTTATGCTATATACGCCCAAAAGTCATCATGTGTGATAAGGATCACGTACTTTCCAAGGTCTATATATTCAAATTATTCAACATTTTGAAACGTTCGCTTTCCTCCACCATTTTCCACAAGCTTTTGAAACGTTCGCCTTGCTGATATGTGAAACGCTTTTGAAACGCTCCGCAACCAAAAAGACCCACACTCTGGCACTGTATTTCTACAATGTCGTGGTGTAGGTCTTAATGGGTTTAGGGCTTGTTTCATTCAGAGCATGCCGCTCTATACTTTTTCTATCAACTGTGTTTCAATAATAGTCCACAATTTTTCCATAAATTTACATGCCTGCAGACTGCTCTTACAATTTTTTATCATTTCATCTTTGATCTGTGTTCTTTCCTGCTGGCTCATATCCCGTAGTAATACGATCAACTCTGCAATATCTGGGATGATTGATATGTAAAGTTCTCTTTCGCTCATTTTCTCCTCCTGTGTTGCTTTACTTCAAAGATTTTACAAGGTTTTGTGCTGCTTCTATCGAATCGTCCGCGCTCTCTATGTAGTCAATTACTGCCTGCACATAGCCGGTCAGATAGAGCTTATCATGCAGTGTATTGTAGATCCTCGATAAAGCCTGTAATCCTTCCAGTTCGCGCTGCTGCTTCTGGTTTCTTTCATACCAATGCCAATACGCCAAAGACTTCCCATCCACTACATGCAACGTTTCACTAAATAAGTACTCGTATTCCGCATTATAAAGACGTAGTAAGCCGTATATGTTAGATGCACGCATTTCGATTGTTCCGTTCAGCATCCCCCATACTTCCGGGTCGTCCTCTTTTCTGTACTTCCCAAGTTCCATATGCTCGGCTATGGTGCATATGCTGTAGGTGCTTTCCGTAATTTCTGCTATAAGATTTGGGTATTTGCATCGGCTAAGTTCCTCATTTGATAATCTTTTATAATTCATGTCTTTCTCTTTCCGCCGGAATCTGCTACAATTCGAATGAATCCGGTCTTTTGGCTTGTTATCGGGTTTCATTGCCCTGTGATGGTGTGCCAGCACTATCCGGGGCGTTTTTCTTTGCTAAGAACTCATCAAGTTCCTTGTTGAGTTCTGCCAGTTCTTCCATATCTTTCTTATCTGAGATTATGTTATTGCAAAATACTGCAAGCGTGGGTTTTCCTGGGTGTTTATCACGAAACCGCGCTATTTCTTCCACATCAAGCAACATCAGCTTTTTTCTTAATTCCTCGTAGTTCATCCCTTACACCTCTTTTCTATCAGCTCCAGCGTGTCCAGCGCCAATGATCGGACATCTTCGCCGTACTGCTCTACTATCTCCACTGCTCTCTCTGTCAATTTCTCCCATTCCTCATCCGTCCGGGCGGTGTGGTGCTGCAGAAACATCTTCCAGAGGTCGGCGTATAAGTTCCATATGTTTCTAAGTTCTGGTTCTGTCATGATTCACCTTTCCTTTAAGGGAATTTAGGGTTGTTTTTTTTCTATACTAGGCTACTTATATATAAAACACATATATTTTTATAAAATAACTAACAACTAATAAATAACTTCCCTAACTACCCTAAACAGATATTTTGTGTGGTAATTGATATATCTTTAAATACTGCATAGCCGTTGCTTTTTCCGTCAATAAATCCCTTGGCTGTCATGCTTTTGTAGAAGTCGTTACGCCCGATAGAATCTAGCTTTTCGGCTTGGCAATACCTTTCGTAATAATTGAATACATCAATTTTTTTAGGGCGCATTCCTATGCTTTCTGTTATACACATGTCAACAAATTCCTGAACACTATCGCTAGTAGCTCTAAGCCCTTTAACTGCTCCTTTGCTTTCACTACTTTCAAAAATAGCACCTCTTATATAAACATCATGCAACCGCCTTGTAAGAAAATAAATGAATTGTGGTAGCTCAGCAGTAATCTTTTTTACAAGATCCGGTATGTATTCCCCATCACCCATACGCACGATCAGCAATCTCCTGTAATATCCATTGCTATCTTCTCCCGATACTGCCGGAATCTGATTCGCGGTGAAAATCATGCTTGACGTATTATGAAAATAAATTACATCGCCACCTTTATATTCTCCCTGTATTAAGTCCTCTCCTGTAAGCTGCTTAATTAGCTTTGCATCCTCAATAGGTTTATTTGAAATATCCGAAACGCAATTCAGCAGCATTTGCATTAAGAAAACACTCTGGAATCTTTTTCCCAGGCTCTGGGGTTCAATATGTGAAACGTTTTCCGAACCCATGATCTGATTGATATAATTCAGCGTCTTACTTTTTCCGGCATTTCCAACACCTACGATATACATGAATTTCTGAAATTTCATATCAACATTCATGCACGTTGCTATAAATTCATAAAGCATAGTACAATCATCTGGATCTAATCTACTTTCAAGGAATTTACAGAAAGTCAGTTCTGTTTCTTGATCGGGAATAATATAATCATGTGGGATCTGGTTCATTGCCCTGTATTCCGGTTTATGCTCATGCAATATATCTGCGATAGGATCATACATGCCATTTTTAAAATTGACCCAATGCACAGGGAATGCGTTCAAATCCTCTTCCCTCACAACGATTGAATACTCACACATCAGCAAATTGTATACACGATTGATTCTTATAACCGTCTTAAATTCTTCATACATTAAAGCCTGAATCTGTGATTTTATCCGTCTGCCGTCCTTGTCCTTTATGTATACGCCATCAACATAGATATAAAGAATATTATTGTAGATCATTAAATTCATATGCTCCAGCAGATAATCAACGATTCTTCTATCAAATACATCTCGCGCAGTCCTGTTTCCGTTCTTATCCGGCTTACCGAATAGGTGGAAATCCTTTAAATCCATGCCAATTTCCAGCCCTTGTTTTGTCTCTGTTGTTTCCGTGTTCTTTTACCTTCCTTTCATAATTTTTATGTGTCTGCTCTACCAGCCACGCCCCAGCGTCGCGCTCCTGTTCTATCTCATAGGTTCGCTGTGTCTTGTAATAAAAGCCGTAGATAGTTTTTACCCTTGAACGGTTTAACTCGTCCAATCGGGCAAATACACGTTCCAAGAACGCCGGGTCTGCGATCTGATAGCCGTATAATTTCCGGCACCAGTCCCAGCCGCACCAGGTATCAGCGTTTAGGCTCTGATAGAATTCCTCTTTACTTGGTGCACTCATACGCTCGCCTTTCCGTCATAAATGCGCTCATAGAAGTACTTCGCATTAATCTTGCCAGCCATGACAATGAACCCCTTTTCGGTCATTTCCGCGTTTAACTGGCGTATCAGGTTATATGCTCGACTTGTGCTGCACTCCATGATCTGCGATACATCAGCAGCAGATAAGAACCGCTTTCCTTCTGCCATGCTTTCACGCTCCTTTCTCTTCCTTGGCTGCGATCTCATTCAGTCCAGATATAATTCCCTTAATTGCATACTTTTCCATGTACGTTGGCACGGAATAGAACTTATTAAGCTCTCTTAAAATGATCTTTGCCTGTTCTTCTTTACTCATAGACATTCCCCCTACCCGATTCTTTTAACGTATTCCTCAGAGATCATCAGCTCTGTTTCATCTACTTCTGAATCCGCATCCGGGTTATAAATCATAGTGATTCCCAAAACCACATTATCAACGGTTCTTTCAAGATAAATCATCACACCGGTTTCTTCTGCATTGATTGCAGTTGCAACCTCTGCTACTGTGTACCCCTCTAAAATTTTCGCGTTTACCTCTTCATAGTCTCTGAATTTTACCTGTGCCATTCTCTTTCCTTCCTTTCTCTCTTACTACATCGCCGCCAAGCTCTTCTAATCAATAAGTTCTGCTGGATCTACTTCTAATGCTTTGGCAATTTTGCCAAGTGCTTCCGTTTTGGGTTCTCTATTTCCGTTTAAGTACGGGATCAATGTCACATAATTAATACCAGACTTCTGAGATAATCCCCTTGCACTTAAGCACTTCACCGCCATTGCAAGCTTTACCTTTTTTAAATTCAATTTCATGTTTTCACCTCGCTTTCAGTAGATTGTTTTCAATCTGTATCTTGATATTATCAGATTGTTTTTAATCTGTCAACAATAAAATAGATTATTTTCAATCTGTACTTTTAAAAACTTATATGGTATTATCATTTAGAAAGAAGGTGAAACAATGCCAACAGGCACCAAAATAAAGGAAATTCGGAAGCAAAAAGGACTTACGCAAAAGCAATTAGGGGATTTATGTGGAATTGCAGATTCTAATATTAGAAAATACGAAAACGGAAAACAGAACCCTAAAATAGAAACTCTACAGAAAATAGCTACTGCATTGGAATGCGATTTAAGTGACTTAATGGATTCAGATGAATATAAATTGCATAATATCGAGTTGGCAATAAAAAAAGCGAATGACTCCGTATTAGAAAAAAACAAAGAAATGGACAACGAACCCCTGACCATAGCAGCCCACTTTGACGGGGATGAATTTACAGATGCTGAACTGGAAGAGATCAGGAAATTCGTTGAATTTGTAAAAAGCAAAAGACAATAATCCCGAAAAGTTGGGAAAAACAACTTTAGAAGTGCAAACCATGCACCACCGGATTTTTCTAAAAATTTAGAAAATGCACCGTCGAAGTTCCGACAGTGGAAGCCGCTCAAATTTCAGCACCTTTCCGACGGTATTCGTACGGAATTCGTATGAAGCGCAACCAAGTCAATATTATTGAACTGCTGCCCGGATGTCGGCTTAACTGACACCCAAACGGGCTTAAGTGGTGGAATTTCCTGCTCCGCGCCAAATGGTCCCCAGTACATATTTCTCTTTTACTACATCGCCGCCAGAGATATAGAAAAGAGGTAAAATATGCCAGTATTCAAAGACGAATCACGGGGAACATTCTATGTAAAAACTTATTACACAGACTATACAGGGGTGAAAAAACAGAAACTGAAACGCGGGTTCAAGCTGCAGCGTGATGCTAAAGAGTGGGAACGGGAATTTATTACCAAACAGGCGGCACAGCCATCTATGCCGTTTAAAACGCTCTCTGATCTGTATCTGGAGGACAAGCAGGCTCACACAAAGAAAATAACCTATGAAACAAAGAAGAACCGGATTAACACATGGATCCTGCCATACTTCAACACACAGCCGATCAATGATATCAGTGCGCCGGACATAAGAAAGTGGCAGGCAACCCTAAAAGAGTCTAAGAATGCCAACAATGAACCTTTGTCCGCCGGATATATGCAGAATCTTGTCATGGAGCTGTCAAGCATCTTTAATTTTGCAGTGCGCTTCTATGGGCTTGCTGTCAATCCCTGCCACATTGCCGGTAATACCGTAGGCAAGAAAACGCGCAGCCTTAACTTCTGGACAAAGGAAGAATTTGATAAATTCATAGACACCTTTGAGAAGTCAAGCCCTTATTATGTGGCTTTCCTGATGCTCTATTATTGCGGTATGCGTATCGGGGAACTGGAAGCCCTCACTGCTGCCGATGTGGATCTGGACACAAACACCATAACTATTAATAAAACCTACCATCTGATCAATGGTCAGGGTATTGTGACAACTCCAAAGACGCAGAAAGCCAACCGAACAATTATCATTCCCCCGTTCCTGTCTGCTGTTATCCGGGAATACGAAAAACGCATATACGGTTTAGAAGCTGATATGCGCCTGTTCACGGCATCACATTCGACCTATGCCCGTCAGATGGAAGATCACACCAAACAAGCCGGTATCAAGCGCATACGGCTTCATGATATAAGACATTCACACGCAAGCCTTTTAATTGAAATGGGATTTTCTGCCCTTCTGGTATCGGAGCGGCTTGGACATGAAAATGTATCAACCACATTAAACATCTATTCGCACCTGTTTCCATCCAAGCAGATTGAGGTTGCGGAAAGATTAGAAAAATTATGCGCTGACAACACATATTTGTGATACTAAAATGATACTAAAAAATTGCACAGACAAAAAAATAACGGGAAAAACAAGCCTTATTTATATGATTTTCATTCAAAAATAGACCAAAAATCATGTAAAATCACAACTTGCGATTCCCGTTGTCTGCTTACTTTTATTTTTCATAGAAGTTCTTATTTTCCCTTGTGACACATTGACAATATAATATATTTACCCAGGCAGCCGGTGGACGGTTGCGCCTGCTCCTCCGAGTCTTGATATAGGAGGACGGCAATATGGTTACATACTCAGACTTATTTACATTTGTTATCATGATATGTGCGATCATTACGCTTGTTAGAGATAATAGGCAAAAAAACAACCCCTATTTCTTTTGCGAAATCTCATATACCTGCACAATTTTCTCCAGATCCTCCACAAGCCCCTCTTTCGACAACACCTGCTTCGCCTGCATGCCGTAGCTTATCGCCGCCTGTACATTTTCCAGACGGTCATCAAAAAACAAACATTCAGATGGATTTAACTCATATTTCTCGCAGAGTGCCGCATAAATCGCCTGATCCGGTTTTGCTTTGTGCACCATATAGGACACGATCAGTCCGTCAATATCATTCATGAAATCCGCGTATTCTGTATGCTTTTTAAATAATTCTTCTGAATAGTTTGATAACAGATATATCCCATATCCCTGGATTTTCAATTTGTGTACAAGTTCCCAGACTGCAGGTCTTGCTACGGGCATATACTCTCCATGCCCGATAAACCAGCGGATCACCTTTTCATCTGCCGGATATTTTCTACAATAACGCTCAATGATCTCCTGCTGCGGGACGGTTCCCAGATCAAGCAGTCCCCACAATCCTTCCGGATCATCAAACATTTCCGTTCCAATGCGCACTGCTTCTTCCTCTGAAAGCCCGTAATCCATCAGCATATATTTCCACCGGTAGGAGAGTAAAACATCCCCCACATCAAAAATAATATTTTTTATCTGTTCCATAATCTTCCTCGTTTCTATCCTTTTAGGGACAATGCACAGTCACACGATCTCCATCTTCAAACTCTCATTTTTTAATTTCGACTGATTCTAACACAGAACGGATTCCAATGTCAAAAATACCGCATCTGTCCATTGCAAAACAGATGCGGCAGCCGTCTTATACCTGATTTCCTACAATTTTATAATAGCTTCTTGATGTAACTGCAAAAACCGCCAGATAGATCAATCCAAATACCAGTACTGTACCTGCTAAGCACCATGCAAACAGAGTGCCGTTATACAATGCCACCAGTGCAAGCATTTTTTTCAGCATCGGATATGCTGCCGCAAGATGACATGCCGCCGTGACGAGCGGCAGGAAAAATACCGTGCGCACCTGGGAACGGATCGAGGCCTTTACCTCTGCGTTGCTCATTCCGACTTTCTCCATGATGGCAAACCGTTCTTTGTCTTCATAACCTTCGGATATCTGCTTGTAATAAATAATCAGTACCGTGATCATCAAAAACATGCTTCCCAAAAACAGTCCAAGGAAAAACAAACCGCCATTGCTTGACTCATAATCTATGCGGCCCTCCGCTCTTGATACTACATTATACTCCAACCGCATAATCTGTGGATTTGTCTCATCATTCTGCCATTCATTGAGGTGCTCCCGCACAGCATTTGCGCAGGCAATTTTTTCTTCCACAGATCCACTCATATCAAAGTTCATCATATAGGTAAGGTCAACTTTTCGATCTTCCCCATAGGCAGCCGTCTCCATATCTGATAACTGCTGACGCATCTTTTCTAATGCAGTTTCATCTTTTACAATTACGATTACGGTACCTCCCACTAATTCCGTCATTGCATCTTTCCCCGGAATTTTCATGGTCTGTTCCACCGGATACTCATCATCACCAATCACAATGCTTTCCAGCTCATACACAGGATCTGCCATTATTGCCACGCTTCCATCTGAAATATCCGGGATTGATTCCTGCATATATTCCTCAAATCCCTGTTTTGTCATAACTTCAAGCATATACATATTGGAAAAATCCATATTCGAACGATCCAGCGCCATAACCTTATTTTGGGACATCATCACTGCTGCCCCCGCATAGATTCCTTTTTGTCTGCCTGTTATTACTCTGCCATTTTCTTTTATCACATTTTCAATCTCATCTGTCATCCGGTCAAATGTCCCGGAATCCTGCTGTCCATCCGGGTCATAAAACAGTACTTCCAGCTCTGCCGGATACTGTGTTTTTAACTCATCTTCAAGTCCGGCGTACATACATACTGTCATAGAAATCACAACCAGTACCATTGTTGACAAAATACAGATATTTGCCAGTCCCACAGCATTCTGTTTCATCCGGTAGATCATGCCGGAAACCGTTGTAAAATGTCTGGTCTGGTAATAATAACGCTTGTTTTTCCGAAGTAATTTTAAAAATGCGATACTGCCGGCATTAAACAGCCAGTAGGTTCCGATAATAACCAGCATGACTGCAACGAAAAACAGAGTAATCGCCTTTACCGGGTTATCCACAGTGATTGCCATATAATAACCGGCTGCAATACAAACTACTCCAAGCACTGCCTGCAGAATTTTGGTTTTCGGTTCACGTTCTCCCGTACTTCCGCTATGCAGCAATTCCACCGGATTTGAAAGCCGGATCTGCATCAGATTGTAAAGAAGAATACATACATAAATGGCACCAAAAAGTTCTGCGGTATGAAGGCATCCCCATCCTGAAATGTAAAACGGAATTGCTGCATCTAATCCGGTCAGCCGGTACAAAAACATAGTCAGTAATTTCTGGAATACGATACCGAGTATCAGGCCGCCGCCAACTGCGATCAGGAAAGAAAAAACCGTTTCCCATGCCATGATTTTGGCAATATGGATTTTTTCCATGCCAAGAATATTATAGATCCCAAGTTCTTTTTTTCTGCGCTTCATAATAAAGCTGTTCGTATAAAACAAAAAGATACTGACAAACACACCTACGACGATCACTCCAAAGAAAAGAACCATCTGGACACTGGCTCCTCCGCGCATCTTTGAGAGTCCTTCATTCCCCTGGATCGCACACATCGTATAAAACATCATGGCTGACAACATTCCTGCGATCACATAAGGCAGATAAAACTGTCTGCTGTTTTTTAGGTTGCTCCATGCAAGTTTCAGATAAAGTTTATTCATGACGCTCACCACCTGTCGTTAAAATAGTGAGTGTGTCGGATATTTTCGCATAAAGTTCCTCGGTACTCATATCTCCGCGGTACAGCTGATGGAATACTTCTCCATCTTTGATAAACAGCACCCGTTTCGCATGACTTGCTGCCTTGATACTGTGTGTTACCATAAGGATCGTCTGTCCATCCTCATTGATCTGGTTAAATAATGCCAGGATACTGTCGGTTGCCTTCGAATCAAGTGCCCCGGTCGGTTCATCTGCTAAGATCAGCTGTGGATTTGTAATCAGTGCACGCGCCACTGCCACACGCTGTTTTTGCCCACCGGAGATTTCATACGGATATTTTTCCAAAAGTTCTTCAATTCCAAGTTTTTTTGCAAGCGGATATACTTTTGGCTCCATCTGCTCCGGTTTTACACCGGCAAGTACAAGCGGGAGCAGGATATTGTCCTTTAAACAGAACTGATCTAATAAATTAAAATCCTGAAAAACAAATCCGAGATGATCCCGTCTGAATGCAGAGATCTCTTTCTCACGGAGCGTCACAATATTTTTCCCGTTCAAAAGGACTTCTCCCGCAGTCGGCTTATCCAGTGCGGCAAGAATATTGAGAAGCGTCGTTTTTTCAGAGCCGGACTCTCCCATGATCGCCACATACTCGCCTTCCTCCACCGAAAAATTCATCGATTTTAATGCCTCCACCTGGTTTCCTCCAAACCGCGTGGTATATATTTTCTTTAAATTATTTACCTCTAAAAGTGCCATATCAGGTTCCTCCCCGTCTTTTCTACTCTCATATTTTTTCTGCTGCTGTAAGCATCGTTTTTACCGCAGCAATTTTATTTCATTTCCTCAAGGACTGTACCCAGTATAGCAAAACAGGGAAATGTATGCCATCGAACCAGCTTACATTTCCCTGCCGTATCTTACATTCCTGTAAGATTGCATTTTTATTCCATTATACATTTTTACCTGAAATAGCCGCTTTAACCAATTTTTACAACCGTTCCCACCCCTTCTTTTGAAGTAATGGAAAATGTGTGCCCCAGTTTCTTTAAAATACGGCTGCACAAATACAGACCGATTCCACTCGAATGCTGTCCCTCATGTCCGTTACAGCCGGTATATCCCATCTCACAGATACGCGGCAGATCCTCTGCCCGGATCCCGATTCCGGTATCCTCAATGACAAGGCGAACCGATTTCATGCCGCTGTTCTCCCCATCATCTTCTTTTCTATGAGATGCTTTCTGCACTGGCACCGACATGGTTCCATCCCCATCCTCCAGATAAATTTTAATACCGCCTGTTTTTGTATATTTGACCGCATTCGATATCACCTGTTCTATGACAAATGAGAGCCATTTTTTATCGGTGATCACCGTTGTTTCAACCGGCTCATAGCTCATACTGATTTTTTTTGCAATAAACTGCCTGGCGTATTTTCTCACGGAAGTCCGTATGATCTCATCTAAATCGGTCTCCTCAAATACAAAATCCGTCGTTTCCGAATCAAGACGCTGATACTGCAATGCCATCTCCACATACTGTTCAATCCCAAACAGCTCGGAAAGTTCCTCTGTCATCTGCCCCTCATCATTTTTATTCTGAAGCAGAAGCCGCAGTGCTGCGATCGGTGTCTTGACCTGGTGAACCCACATGGCATAATATTCCTGCATATTTTTCTGTCTTGTGGCTGCCCGGCTCTGCGCCCCTGTATATTCATCCGATAATATCCGAAGAAGCTTCTGGTACTCATTTTCCAGCAGGTCTGCATTTTCCGGCATCCCGTCCGTGGAGAGCATGATGGTATGCTCTAACTCCTTTACCTTCTGATAATGCCTGTAATACCTCATCGCATCAAAAGCCAGAAGTATCAGCAGCAGAAACAGTGAAATAAATATTCCATAACCAATTTCTGCGAATGGTATTTTATTGAGCATCATCGTGATGATCATGATCGTTTCACATGCAATGACAATGCACAGCCAGACACCAATTCTTTTTACATAAGAAATAATTCCGCTCATCCGATCTGATACCCGATTCCTTTTCTCGTTACAATAAAATCACAAAGCCCCACTGATTCCAGTTTTTTCCGCAAACGGTTTACATTGACAGAAAGCGTATTTTCATCCACAAAACTGTCACTCTCCCATAATTTTACCATCAGCGTATCTCTTGATACAACTTTCTGTTTATTTTCCATGAGTACCTGCAGGATCTTAAATTCATTTTTCGTCAATTCTATTTTTTCCTGCTCATAAAATAATGCTGCCTCTGTCAGATTCAGCATGGCACCCTTATGCTCTAAAACAGCACTCTGTCCTGTAAAATCATAGGTTCTGCGAAGCATTGCCTGTACCTTTGCAGTCAGCACCTCAAGATCAAATGGTTTTGCGATAAAATCATCTCCGCCCATACTGACTGCCATGACAATATTCATATTATCCGACGCGGACGATACAAAAATAACAGGCACTTTTGATACTTTACGGATCTCACTGCACCAGTGGTAGCCATTGAAAAAAGGAAGTTTCACATCCATCAGTACAAGCTGCGGATCAAACGCCGCGAACGTACCGGCCACATTGGAAAAATCTTCGGCACAGCATACCTCATAATTCCAACTTTCCAGATGAGTTTTGACACTCCGTGCTATACTTTCGTCATCTTCTACAATCAAAATACGGTACATGGCATTTACCACAGTTCTGCCAGCTCATAAATAAGCTTCTCTGTTTTCTCCCAGCCAAGACAAGGATCTGTAATGGATTTGCCATAGCAGTGCTCTCCAACTTTCTGGTTTCCGTCCTCGATGTAACTCTCGATCATCAGTCCCTTGACCAGCTTATGAATATCTGCCGACATCTTACAGCTATGCAGCACGTCCTTGCTGATTCTGATCTGTTCCTCAAATTTCTTACCGGAATTGGAATGGTTTGCATCCACGATAACTGCCGGATTTGCAAGTGGATTGCTTGACGAATTGGCATCCTCATAATGCTCCAGCAGATTCTGCAGATCTTCATAATGATAATTCGGAATATTTCTTCCGAATTTATCCACATAACCTCTCAAAATTGCATGCGTATATGGATTTCCCTGTGTTTTTACTTCCCAGCCGCGGTATAAAAATGTATGGCTGTTCTGTGCAGCAATGATGGAATTCATCATGACTGCAATGTCACCGCCGGTTGGATTTTTCATACCTACCGGAATACCAACACCGCTTGCCGTCAGTCTGTGCTGCTGGTTTTCCACGGAACGTGCACCTACTGCTACATAAGAAAGCAGATCTGACAAATATCTGTGATTTTCCGGATATAACATCTCATCCGCACAGGTAAAACCGGTCTCTTCCACTGCACGTTTATGCATCTGGCGAATCGCTATGATTCCTTTTAACATATCCGTTTCTTTTTCCGGGTCCGGCTGATGCAGCATACCCTTATAACCGATTCCAATCGTTCTTGGTTTGTTCGTGTAAATACGTGGAATCATAAAAATCTTATCTGCAACTTTATCCTGTACTTTGCGAAGTCTTGAAATATAATCAATTACCGCATCCTCGTTGTCCGCAGAGCACGGTCCGATCACCAGAATTAATTTATCTTCTTTTCCCTCAAAGATTGCGCGGATCTCATCATCACGCTCTGCCTTAGTTGCAACAACCTGTGCACTTACCGGATATTCTTCCTTCAATTCTGCCGGTGTCGGAAGTTTCCGTAAGAACTCCATTTCCATTTCCATTTTGTCCTCCGTTTCTGCGCCGTTTTTCTATATCAGTTATCGATATCATCCTGTTAAAAGACATTTTGTACTCTTTGCGCTGACTTTTTTATTTATATCAATAGATTTGCCTGTAAAACATTGAATCTATTGTGTTCATAATGCGTTTTTCTTTTTCACTTTAAAGCATTGCAGTATGAAGTTCCTTTAAATAATACTTTGTTCTTTGTGATCTGTCAATCCCTTTTGAATAATTTAACAGCTTCTTCCTTAACATAGGAAAACGATCGAGTAGGAGGGAAATCTGAGTGATTTCCCGACCTCTCACACCACCGTGCGT
>ENA-OZZG01000042-OZZG01000042.1-human-gut-metagenome-genome-assembly--contig:-NODE-42-length-51479-cov-14.504492_pt1 | contig 51479 bp, 28 predicted proteins | sample MGYA00243645_ERZ654147 | MGnify/ENA primary metagenome ERZ654147 (study PRJEB26926, sample SAMN06165256) | human gut metagenome | biome: ENVO:00009003; feature: ENVO:2100002; material: ENVO:00002003... | reverse complement strand
ATATGGAAACGAGACAAAGGATACGAAGAACACAACTGGTTGTTCTGCCTGTTGGGAAATTTCGGTGGGAACGTGGGTTTGCATGGAAGGATGGACCAACTTCTTCATAATTTTTACCTGACCAAAGACAACCCACTGGCCGCTCAGCTAAAAGGCATCGGTCTGACAATGGAAGGCATTGAAAATAATCCCGTTATGTTCGAACTGATGTGCGAACTACCTTGGCGTGCAGAAAAGTTTACCAAAGAAGAATGGATAAAACAATACATCCGCGCACGCTATGGCACAGACGATGAATCTATCTGGCAAGCTTGGCAGATCCTGGCAAACGGTATCTACAACTGTCCGGCAGGCAACAACCAACAAGGTCCTCACGAAAGTATCTTTTGCGGGCGCCCATCACTGAATAATTTCCAAGCATCCAGCTGGAGCAAAATGTGCAACTATTACGACCCCACTACCACAGCAGAAGCCGCACGATTGATGGTGAGCGTAGCACACAAATATCGCGGTAACAACAACTTTGAATATGATCTAGTTGATATCACCCGACAAGCCATTGCCGACCGTGCCCGAATAGTGTACAATTACGCTGTTGCCGACTTTAAAAGCTTCGATAAAAAAAGTTATGCCACACATACCCGACAGTTCTTGGAACTACTGATAATGCAAGACAAACTGTTGGGCACACGCAAAGAATTCAAAGTAGGGAACTGGATTCAACAAGCGCGCAATCTAGGAAGTACATCTGAAGAGAAAGACCTCTACGAATGGAATGCCCGCGTACAAATCACCACATGGGGAAACCGTTACTGCGCCGACATCGGCAAGTTACGAGATTATGCCCATAAAGAATGGAACGGACTACTGCGCGACTTTTATTATAAACGTTGGGAAAAATACTGGCAAGTACTGCAAGACCAACTGGATGGCAAACTTCCTGTACTGCCAGTAGGTAATTCATCAACCCCCACTGCCGATAATCCAGCCATGACCATAGATTGGTATGCCCTGGAAGAACCATGGACACTGGCAAAGAACACCTATGCGGCATCTGCCGAAGGTGATTGTATAGAAGTAGCAAAAGAGGCTATAACATTGATAAACAATTGATTGTAAGATGAAAAAGAAAGAACTCGATACAGAAACCGCACAGCAGGCACTGCCCATTAAAAAGAGGCTTTTGTCACTCGATGCACTCAGGGGCATCACTGTAGCAGGAATGATTCTGGTCAACAATGCAGGAGGCAAAGTGTCGTATGCACCTTTACAACATTCTGCATGGAACGGACTGACACCTTGTGACTTGGTTTTTCCTTTCTTTCTGTTCATCATGGGTATTTCAACATATATTTCATTGAACAAATTCAATTTCAACGTTTCCCTACAAGTGGTAACCAAGATATTGAAACGCACATTTCTTATTCTATGCATCGGATGGGCAATCGGTTGGTTTGACCATGTATGTGAAGGTGACTTCCTGCCTTTTGTCCATCTGCGCATCCCCGGGGTACTACAACGCATTGCTTTATGTTACTGTGTTATTTCTTTTACAGCCCTATTTATGAATCATAAGTTCATCCCCACATTAACCTTTATCTTACTGGTAAGTTACACTGTCATATTATGCATGGGGAACGGTTATACCTGCGATGAAAGCAATATTTTATCCATCATTGACAGGCAACTTTTCGGCGAAGCGCATCTCTATCAGAAGAGCCCGATTGATCCGGAAGGATTTGTAAGCACTCTCTCTGCTATCGCCCACACTTGTATCGGTTTTTCATGTGGAAAATGGATAATACAAAGCCATCAGACAGAAAACAAAGTGCTCCGTTTGTTCTTGACCGGATTCATTCTGATGAGTATCGGCTATTTGTTGGCAGATGCGCTGCCTTTAAATAAAAGAATATGGTCTCCTACTTTTGTTCTGGTGACCTGCGGAGCGGCTTCCATGTCACTTGCCACATTAATGTATTATATAGACATAAGGAATAAACAAAAATGGTGCCGCTTCTTCATCATCTTCGGCGTCAACCCCCTATTCCTCTATGTACTGAGCGAAGTACTTGCCATTATGATGGGAAGTACCGGATGGAAGGCGGCAGCCTATGCAGCCATTCATTCAGGAATAACCGACACCTACCTTGCCTCAGCTGTCTACGCCCTCGTTTTCACTCTGTTTTTGGGGTGTATCGGTTATCCGCTATATCTTAAGAAAATATACATCAAACTGTAACAACCAATTCATAATATATAGAGAACTATGCAGTATTAAACAAGAACATATTAATCAAAACCAAAATTAAATTCTATGCTAAACGTACAATCTCTAACCCAAAGGACATTTGCACAGATAGTAGTCTTTGCATTACTCCTATTAAACAGTACACTGGCATTTGCTCAAAATCAAGTTAACGGTATTGTCACAGACAAGACCGGAGAACCCCTTATCGGAGTGAATGTAGTCGAAAAAGGTACTACCAACGGTGTTATCACTGACTTTAACGGACAGTTTACACTGAATGTAGCACAAGGAAAGACACTCGTATTCTCTTACGTGGGTTACACTACCCAGGAAATTACAGTAAAAGGATCTTCTCTGAAGATTATTATGGAAGAAGATTCTAAAACATTAGATGAAGTTGTGGTAGTAGGTTATGGCAGTATGAGTCGTAAGGATGTAACCAGCTCCATTACCACTGTGAAAGCAGACAAACTGAATGTAGGAGTTTATTCTGACCCTGGACAGTTGTTGCAAGGTAAAGTTCCTGGTTTGACGGTAGTACAAAGCAGCGACCCGACTTCTGGTACAGCTTCTATCTCTTTACGTGGGGCTTCTTCTCTGCGTACCGGTGCGGCAATGGAACCTTATTATGTTATTGACGGTATTCCCGGTATGTCATTAAGTCTGATTGCTCCCGAAGATATTGAAAGCATTGACGTACTTCGTGACGCTTCTGCAACGGCTATTTATGGCTCCAAGGCTGCTAACGGTGTAATCTTGATTACCACCAAAAAAGGTAGTAAAAGTGAGCACACTTCTGTAAACTACAGCGCATATCTTGCATTTGACAACATTGCCAAGCGTTTAGATATGATGACTGCCGACGAACTCCGCACCTATGCCAAGGAAAATAACATCACTCTTCCGAATGACAAAGGAGCAAACACCAATTGGAACGATGAAGTACTGCGCACAGCAATCAGTCATAACCACAACGTTTCTATCAATGGCGGTTCAGAAAAGACTCAATACAGTGCCAGCATGAGTTATCAAAACAAACAAGGTATCGTACGTGGTACAGATTTCGAGCGTTTCGGCGGCCGCGCATTCTTGCAAACCAAAGCACTGAATGATCGGCTCACCTTAGCCTTTAATGTGAATGCCGCACAATCAAAAGGTACCACCGTTGATTCCGCCAAAGATGGCCAATCCGTATTCGATGCCATGAATTATTATTCTCCACTAGTTCCTGTCACCAATGCAGACGGTTCTTGGTATAGCGACAAAACTATCTCCCAAAACTTCAATCCTGTATCCATGATCAATGAAGATACTTTTGAAAATAACAAGAAACTCCTTCAAGGAACAGCCAAAGGTACTTTAGATATCACTAAGGACTTGAAATGGAACTTAAGTCTTTCCTATCAAGACGAACAATATATATGGAACGAATACCATACCAGCAAATCCCAATATAACACCCGAAATGGCGAAGCTAAACGTATTGCAACAGAAAACAAGAAAAAAATTCTTGAAACATACATAAACTATGATCATACATTCGCCAATATCCACAAACTGGGCCTGATGGCCGGTTATTCATGGGAACAGAATGATGACAATGACAGTTTCGGTCTGGATGTCTACGACTTTTACAATGATAACACCACCTTTTATAATCTGAACCTTGCCAATAAAATGGATTGGCAGAATGGCGGTATCACCAGCAATAATAACGGTCATTTGGAAACTTTACGTATGATCTCATTTTATGGACGTATCAACTACTCCTTCAACAGCAAATACCTGCTTCAAGCAACAATTCGCCGTGACGGCTCCTCTGCTTTTGGAAAGAACAACCGTTGGGGAACTTTTCCATCTGCATCGTTGGCATGGCGTATGAGCGAAGAAAAGTTCATCAAAGATTTAAATGTTTTCGATGACTTGAAGTTCCGTGTTGGTTATGGTGTTAGTGGTAACTCACTCGGATTCGGAGCTTATTCGGCTATCCAGACTTACAGTACTTCAGGTTGGTTCAACTATACAAACGCCAATGGCACACAGAATAGTTACCATACCCTGGCAGCCGCCTCAAATGCCAATCCAGACCTAAAATGGGAACGTACAGCCATGTTGAACATCGGGCTGGACTTCAGCTTCTTTGGAGGCAGATTAGGAGGAACCATCGAATACTATGACAAGCGTACCAGCGACCTGATATACACTTACGAGGTTTCCACAAACCGCTATCCTTTCGGAACCATGCCGGCCAATGTGGGAGATATCAGCAATAAAGGTATTGAATTTACCATTAATGCCACTCCTATACAAACAAAAAATTTCTCTTGGCAAACCAGTTTGAACTTATCTCATAATAAAAATAACGTAGAAAGTATATCCAACAGTGAATATTCCGTAGATTATATCCGTGCAGCCGATCCTGAAATCGCAGGTTATTCTTCAAATGCAGACGTACAGCGCATCATGGAAGGACATCCTATCGGCACCTTCTACACCTACGAATGGGCCGGCTACAATAACCAAGGAGTATCCATCTTTTATGTACACGATCCTGAAACGGGTGAGCGTACAGGCGAAACGACCACAGATCCTGAAACTGATAGAGACCGTACTATTACCGGCTGCGCACAACCTGATTTAAATTTAGGCTGGAGCAATAACTTCCAATACAAGAACTGGAATCTCGATTTATTCTTTACTGGTGTTCTTGGACAAGATATCTACAACGCCACTGCAGAACAATACTCTAATGTTTCTTTTGTGAAAGAAGGCCGCAATGTATTAAAAAGCGTAGCTACCGAACACCGTGCTACAGACACACAATCTCAAGCACCATCCAATCGCTGGATAGAGAACGGTAGTTATTTCCGTCTGTCCTCGGTTTCATTGGGATATACTTTCGGCAAAATTGGTAACTGGATAAACTCGCTCAAGCTATACGCTACTTGTAATAATGTATTCACCATTACCGGTTACTCCGGTCGTGATCCGGAAATCAACCTTGGAGGCTTGGAACCGGGTATGGACAGACGCACCAATTACTATCCGCGTACCCGTTCATTTATGATCGGTGTAAACATGAATTTCTAACCATATAATTGAAAACTGATATGAAAAATAGCATAAAATTAATAACCTGGCTAGTAGGTGGTCTGTTCACCTTCTCCTCCTGCACAGATCTAGATGTGGATCTTAAATCCACTTATACAGAATACCCGGATTCCGAAATTGCCAAAGAAGCGAAAATGGCAGGTTTGTATTATGGATTCGGCGGAGCATTAGGACGTCGTTATATGGAAGCTGCCCTGCTGTCCTCTGATGAATTCATGGCAGTGACATTTGGTGGTAACTGGTATGATGGCGGCAATTATATCCATTCCTCTCTTCATGCCAGCCTTCCAGGAGACGCACACGTGGACTGGGCCGGTGATATTCCGGCTGCAATCACAAAGTGCAATCAAGCAATTTTTGACCTGGGTGGAGAGGATGAAAACAATGCCGAACAAGAAGCCTTGATTGCTCCGGCACTTGCCATGCGTGCTTTCTATCATTTTATTTTTATGGATACATTCGGAGCAACTCCCAAATTAGACCATTTGATCGGCGATTCTGAAGCTATCGACCGTTCTCCCCGTTCCGAAATTACAAAATTTATCGAAAGCGACCTGCTTCGTGCTTTGGCTTCCGGCGGTTTAAAAGAAGATGTTGATGCTTCCACTTATGGCAAGCCAACCAAATGGATGGCTGAGGCTCTCCTTGCCAAACTCTATATAAACTGGGCTGTTTATACCTGTGATGATGTAGCTACTTATGATCCAAGCATGACTAATTCCAAATTGAATGATGTCATAAAATATTGCGATGATATCATCGCCTCTGGTCATTTCAACCTCAGTGATGGTTATCGCAAGAAATTCATGCCGGACAACGGCTATCAGATCAAAGATTTCATCTATGCAATGCCATACCAAAATAATGAAACATCAACCAGAGCCAATACTTACGCCCGTTTTCAATTCTGGCCTAAATTCAACAATGACGGCGCGGACGGCAAAGGACTGTTCGGTATAACACTATCCAAAAATGCTGGAGGCGTTTTCATCGTCACTCCTGAAGCAGCAGACCGTTTTTGCCTGGAAGGAGATGAACGCAATGACATCATCATGAAAGGTGCGATCAACTATTATGACATCAGCACACATACAATGGGAACAGAACCTTATATATACAACGGACAACAAGTTGTCCTCACCAAGAATATCACCATCTTGAATGACCAAATGGATCTTGGAAATGACTTGAACGCATGGTGTCAGGGATACCGATGCATCAAATGGGCTATTCAAGCAGACGATTATAACCTCTATAACCGGAATCAAAGCAATGATGTACCTATCTTCCGTTATGCAGATATTCTGCTGATGAAAGCAGAAGCTATTCTACGGGGAGCAACAGCTACGAACGGTGATACGCCACAATCCCTGTTCAACCAAATACGCAGCTACTGTAACGCTCCATTATTGGAGCATTCTCCTTCATTGGACGAGTTGCTTGAAGAGCGTGCACGTGAATTTTACGCAGAAACATGGCGTCGCAATGACCTAATCCGTTTTGGAAAGTTCGAAGACGACTGGGGATATAAAAATCAATATCATCCGGAAGCCAAGACCGAGAAATGGCGTAGAATCTTCCCTGTATCTGTCGGCTTGATGAATTCAAACACCAACTGGAAGCAAAATTACGGTTATTGATAAATTAAATAAGTTTTTATAAGGGCTTGTTACGGCAAGCTCTTATAAAAACCTTTAAGGCAAAAAATAATTCATGAAACGTCATCAAATCTTATTACTTCATATCGCGACATCCATCTTGGCATTATTCCCATTTCCTATACATGCCCATAAAATGATGTACCAGGACTCTATCGAAATCGTAGTACACAGAGGAGCGAACCATATAGCGCCGGAAAACACCATTCCATCAGCTCTAGCTGCATTGAAACATGGAGCCGGCTGGATAGAAGTGGACGTGCGCAAAAGTAAAGACAATATACTTTATAATCTGCATGATGAAACTTTAGACCGTACTACCAACGGTAAAGGTCCCATTCAAGATATGCTATCCAAAGATATTGAAAAATTAGACGCCGGCAGTTGGTTCAGTTCTCGATTTACCGGCATTCACGTACCCCGTATAGCCGAAATGCTAGATACCCTACAAGGAAAGGCACACATTTTTTTTGATGTAAAACGAGGAACTCCGATAAAAGATTTGATTACATTAGTACGCCAAAAAGGATATGAAAATAAAAGTTTCTTCTGGTTTGCAGACTCAGAAATGCTGAAAGAATTTATCAAAATCGCTCCGGAAATGAAGATTAAAGTAAATGCCTCCAATATAGCGGCTTTGGAGAAATGGATGAAAATATGCACCCCGGCCTATGTAGAAACAGATATCCTCAATATCACTCATCAATTCAAAGAATTCTGCAAAAGCAATCATATCAAGATAATGGCTGCTATTCAGAATGCGAGTGAAAAAGAATATAAAAAAGCGATTGAAGTCCATCCCGATTTAGTCAATCTGGACCGGCCGGAACTCTTTATAAAAATACTCCATCAGGAGATTAAAAAATAACCCTTTTCCAAGAAGAGCTATGAAAAGTACCCTATCTTACCTGCTGATTATATGCAGCCTGTTTACTGCTTGTATCGGTCATCAGGAAGAATCCCTACTGTTCTACGTAGATACCCGTACGGGCACTGCACCAAGCGCAACCCACACCGCAGAACTTTTCGGCAAAAATACCGAAGAGTACGGGCAAACGCTGCCTGCTGTTCTAGAGCCCAACGGAATGAACTTTTGGACTCCCCAAACACAAGATACAGAAGCAAAATGTAAGGCTCCCTATTATTACAAAGATACGAAAATACAAGGTTTCCGCAATTCACATTGGATTGTCGGAGGTTGTACACAGGATTACGGTTCCATGACCTTGATGCCTGTATCGGGTACACTGAAATATCTTCCCCAAGACAGAGGAAGCCTGTTCTCTCACCAAGAAGAAACAGCAACGCCCGCCTATTACTCTGTCCTTCTCAAAGATTATTCCATCTTTGCAGAAATGACCGGACGTTCCCGTTCAGCCATTTTCCGATTCACTTATAACCAACCGGAAGATGCTTATCTCATAGTCAATCCTAACAGTGATGAAGGGAAAGGATATATTGAAATCGATACCATAAAAAAACAGATACGCGGATACAATCCCGTCCACCGCATCTATCAAGGCTGGGGAGAACCCGCCGGATACAACGGGTACTTTATCATTGAATATCAAAATGAAATAGAAGAATATGGTACATTCCGGCATGACAGTCTCTTCGCCGGACAACGACAGATAGCCGATGGAACAGGTATAGGTGCATATCTCCGGTTCAAAATACACTCAGAAGGACCCATATTAATCAAAGCCGCTTCCTCTTTTACTGACATGGAAGGCGCTCAAAAGAATCTGGACACCGAGATACCTCATTGGGATTTTGACCGCACCCGACAGGAACTGAACTCCATCTGGGAACAAAGGCTTTCACAAGTTACAGTACAGACAAACAACCGAAACGATAAAGAGAAATTTTACGGAGCACTCTACCGTGCCTCATTCCTGCCACGTACATTCAATGATGTAGACGGGCGCTATCCTTCTTTTTCCACAGGACACCCGTTCAGACAATCAGCCAACGGTAGAAATTACTATGAAGATTACAGTATGTGGGATACTTACCGTGCTCTCCATCCTTTAGTCAATATCCTAACCCCAAAGAAAGCCGGAGACATGATGCAATCATTGGTGGACAAATATGAACAAGGCGGCTGGCTGCCTATATTTCCTTGTTGGAACAGTTATACCGCAGCCATGATAGGCGATCATTGCATCTCCGCACTGGGAGATGCCTATATCAAAGGAATCCGTAATTTTGATATCAACAAAGCTTGCGAAGGAATGCTCCGGAACGCATTCAGGACTCCCGCCACCTATGAAGAATATAAAAACGGAATGGGACGGCGTGCTTTGAATTCTTATCTGAAATATGGATACATTCCTTTGGAAGACAGCGTACCAGAAGCCTTTCATACCTGCGAACAAGTGTCACGTACTTTAGAATATGCATACGATGATTTCGTATTGGCCCAAGTCCTGCAAAAGTTGGAAACATCAGATGATTACTTTCCTGATCCACAAAAAACAGGACTTTATGATACATTAATGATACGTGCACGATATTACCGTAACGTAATAAACCCTAGCACCGGATATGCCCAAGGCAGATACGCTGACGGAAGTTTCCTCACCGATGCCGGTAACGCCTTTTCTTTCACCCGCTTCATCACCGAAGGAGCTCCCTGCCATTATACTTGGTATGCCCCCCATGATATATACGGACTTATGGAATGTATGGGCGGAAAAGAAAAATACATTGCCAAACTGGATTCCATGTTCAGCGAACACCGCTACTGGCACGGCAACGAACCTTGTCATCAGATAGCCTACCTCTTCAACTATGCCGGACAACCTTGGAAAACCCAACGGGAGGTACGTCATATTATGGAAACAGAATATCTGAATGCTCCCGGTGGTCTGTCAGGTAATGATGATGCAGGACAGATGTCTGCCTGGTATGTATTTTCTGCTATGGGATTCTATCCGGTATGTCCCGGTACACCTTATTATATAATAGGAAGTCCTTCTTTTCCCCGGATGAGCATCCGCTTGGAAAACGGAAAGACATTCACCATATTAGCCCACAACGCCAACAAAAAAAATATATATATCCAGTCAGCAAAACTAAACGGAAAAGAATATGACAAGAATTACTTTACACACCAAGATATAATACAGGGAGGAACATTAGAGTTCCAGATGGGCCCGAACCCTAATACAAACTGGGGAGCATCCGCCCTCAACCTGCCTCCCGACAATATGAAATAAGTACAAAAAATAAAAAACAACCCATATGAAGAATCAAACTATCATCAGCCTCTTATGCTGCCTCCTGTTGTTTGTGACAGGATGCAGTACTTCCCATCAAGGGAACACGTACGACATCATGACCTATGGAGCCAAAGGAGACGGACAAACAGATGATGCCGCCGCTATACAACGCGCCATCAATGCCTGTTCCGCTGCCGGTGGCGGAACCGTAATCATTCCTGCCGGACACACCTTTCTATGCGGTCCGCTATATTTGAAATCCTATGTGAACCTTCATCTGGAACCCAACTCCCGATTGCTGGCCAACCCCGATGAAAGCATCTATACAGAAAGCGCATTCCGCGAAAACCGTGGCGAAGGAATGATGTGGATCAGTGGAAAAGACTTAAAACAAATATCCATTACCGGTACAGGAGAAATAGACGGAAACGGAATCGCCTTTATGGGCAAAGAGCTGGATGATTCCTACGAGCTGAAGCCCGTCACTGATTTTGACCCACGCCCACATGTGCTTACCCTTATCAATGTAGAGAAAACCGTTATCCGTGACATCACGATCCGGAACAGCGCCTATTGGACAATACACCTGATAGGCTGTTACGATGCCTTGATTGACGGCATCTCTTTATTGAATAATCTAAAAATACGCAACGGCGACGGTATTGATGTGGATCACTCCAAAAAAGTACGTATAGCGAACTGCTTCATTGAATCGGGCGATGACTGCATTTGCCTGAAGAATCGTCGGGAATTTGAAGAATATGGCTCTTGCGAAGATATTGTAGTGACTAATTGTATCATGACTTCACGTTCATGCGCTATTAAGATAGGCTCGGAAAATATGGACAAGATTGATAATGTATTATTCAATAATTGCATTATCAAAAACAGCAACCGGGGCATCGGCATACAAAACCGGGATGAAGGTACTGTGAGCAATGTCATTTTCTCCAATATATTAGTAGACTGTATGTTCTATTCTGATGTATGGTGGGGTAAAGCGGAACCTATCTATGTCACCTCATACCCTCGTGCCGTAGGCAATCATAAAGATGCAGGCTGGCGTTTCCCCAAAGGTGCAACGAAAGGACACTCGGGAGAAGTCAGCAACATTTTCTTCAATCAGATTAAATGCACTAGTGAAAACGGCATTTTCGTAGGGGGAGACACTCCGGAGAAAGTGCATCATATCTATTTTGATGAAATAGATGTCAAGTTGTTAAAACGTACCGGTTATGAAGGCGGTGTGTATGACAAACGTCCTTGTAACGGAGATGGTTTTGTATATGACAAGACTTATGCTTTCTATCTGGACACCGCTTCGGATATCCGGATTACCGGCTGTAACATTTATTGGGCCTTCCCTCAATTGACACAAGCCGGAGGAGATATCAAAGAGAAGAATACAATACGTGTAAAAATAAACAAGAAATAATTATGACCCACATTCCATTCAAAGTTTCTTTGTTAAGACTGGTCTTCCTGCTGCTGCCCGTGACGGTCGCGGCACAGGAAGCCAGACTTTCTGATTACGTAGATCCCAGAATCGGTTCGGAAGGACTGGGACGGGTATTTATCGGTCCCTCCTGCCCTTATGGTATGGTGAAACCATCGCCCGATTGCACTGTCCATCCCAATAGTGGTTGGCTGCCTATGCCCGAACAAGTCAACGGTTTCTCCCAAGTACACGTCAGCGGGACAGGAGGAGGTCCTAAATATGGCAACATACTTGTCATGCCTTTTGGCAAAGGTATGGATCAGCTCAATCATATAGACTATCGCAAAGATGAAACAATCCGCTTGGGCTATTATGCTACCGAATTCCAGAGAACAGGCATATATACTGAAATAACAACTGCTCCACGCGCCTCATTCTACCGATTCACCTATCCCGAAGATTCCTTAAAATCCCTGTTGGTTGACGCCGGCTTCTTCCTGGGTGAACAACCGACCCCCGATGCCCGCGAAGCACAACAATTTGTAGGTTCGGAAATTCAAATCATATCCGATCACGAAGTAATGGGATATACCCGTATTCGCGGAGGTTGGAATAACGGACGTGCCTACACCGTTTATTTTTATGCAGTAACCGACCATCCCTTTGTACAAACGACCACATGGAAAGGAAACCAGATCAGCAATGAACGATACCAGCCAGACTCCCAACAAAAAACCGGAGCTTTGTTGCGTTTCCCTTCTTCTGCAAATACCATTCAACTGAAAGTCGGAATTTCATTTATCAGTTCTCTCAAAGCCAGAGAGAATGTATGGAACGAAATACCTCATTGGTCATTTGAGGACACCCGGCAAGCCTTATTGGCACAATGGGAAAACTTATTGCAACGCATTGATATAGCCTCAAATACACCCGAAAAATATAAGCGTATGTTTTATACCGGTATCTACCATACCATGTTAATGCCTGTAGACCGTACCGGTGAAAATCCATTATGGAGTGATCCGGAACCTTATTATGATGATTTTTATGCTATCTGGGACACCTACCGCACCTCAACTCCACTTATCACACTGATTGACCCTCAAAGAGAAACAGACATTGTACGTTCACTGATCAATATCTATAAACGGGACGGCTACATGCCTGATGCACGAAGCGGAAATTGTAACGGACGGACACAAGGCGGCTCCAACGCCGAAATTGTTATAGCCGATGCATTTGTAAAAGGACTACCAAACATAGATTACCATCTGGCTTTGGAAGCTATGCTGAAAGATGCGACCATACCGCCCGGAGGTAACGAAGAAGCGGAGGGAAGAGGCGGACTGATTCCTTATCTGGAATTGGGATATATTCCATACGGTATTCCCCGAGCCGGAAACCGCACAATAGAATACTCCTATTGTGATTATGCCATAGCCTTAGTAGCAAAAGGACTAGGCAAGACAGACTTGTACCAGCAATACTTGAAACAATCTTCCAACTGGAAGAACTTGTGGCGGGCCGATTATGAACATGCAGGAGTCAAAGGATTCATACTTCCCCGGGATAAAGAAGGAAACTGGTTAGACAAAATACCTTTCGGAAACTCCCATATCCAGAAACCCACCTTCACATATACCCCCGTTACCTTTGAAGGCCCTTGGTATACTCCTTGGTGGAACATGTTCTTTTATGAAGCCTCCTCCTGGGAATATGCACTCAGCATTCCGCATGACGTACCCGGACTCATTGAACAATGTGGCGGAAAAGAGAAGTTTGACGAACGGCTGGATATTTTCTTTGACAAGGGTTTCTTCAATGTGAATAATGAACCCTCCTTCCTCACTCCCTGCCTATACCACTGGGTAGGGCGTCCGGATAAAAGTGGCGACCGCATCCATGAAATTATCCAGAAGAACTATAATGACGGTTCTGCCGGTCTTCCCGGAAATGATGACTCCGGAGCCATGTCATCGTGGTTGGTATTCCACATGATGGGGTTGTACCCCAATGCCGGACAAGACTATTATTTAATCCATACCCCTCTACTGACAGAGAGTCGTTTCCATTTACAGGAAGGCAAAACATTCACGATCAAAGCCGAAGGGCTTTCCGAAAAGAACAAGTATATCCGGTCGATTTTATTAAATGGAAAGAATTATCCATATTCCACCATCCGCCATAATGATATCATCAAAGGAGGCGAGTTGGTTTTAAAAATGGGCCCTAGTCCCGGTAACTGGGGGAGCAAACTATTTCCTGAATCTAAAGAGTAACATACGATGAAGAAAAAACTTTTTATATGCTTTCTGCTTATCGGCAGCCTGATGGGAAATGTAATGGCACAAGATATCATTACCAACCCTCTGTTATTTGTATTCAAACTGCATGGACAAACCCGAAAGTACCAATTTACTTTCAATCAGTCCAACGACACCCTTTATCTGCATTGGGGAATTGAAAGAAACACCCGATGGCAATCAGGCAGCTACGCCATGCCCCAAGAAGCTTTAAAAACGGCGGTCAGACTAAGCTTCTTACAGCCGGAAGACGGACAGCATATCTGTCTCCCCATTCAAGAAACCTTTGCCCTACTTTCAGCAACCGCTTTTCAGGAATTGAAAAGCCAAAAGGCATTTCATTATAATCAGACAGAATACCAACTGGCTGATACCAAGTCACAAGCTATGGGCTATTCCTTACTGCATGTAAACGACTCAGTAGACGGATGCGAAATGTGGATTATGGATAATCCGGATTTCCCTCTGATATGGGAAATACAAAATAATCCGCTCGGCATCAATTGGAAAGTAGCTCCCATAGATCTCCCCGCACACAATCTGAAAGAAGAAATCATCCAAAGCCCGGAAAAAATGGGTAGCATCTATTATGCTTATCCCACACCAAACGGCATACAAACTCCGGTACCCGAAGGTTACAGTCCTTTCTACATCAGCCATTACGGACGCCATGGGTCCCGCTGGATGACTTCGGACGAACGTTATCTAGAAGTCATTCGTGTCTTTGATACGTTTCACAATAAATCAGGACTTACCGATTTAGGTGAAGATGTGAGGCTCAGACTCCAGAAAGTATGGGAAAATGCCCGTGGGCGCGGAGGAAACCTGACCCCATTAGGAGAACGACAACACAAAGCCATTGCCAAACGGCTTTATCAACAATATCCCCATATATTCCGGGACAGCGCCAACATATCAGCGCGTTCGAGCGTTTCCGTACGTTGTATCATGAGCATGTCCGCATTCACAGAACAACTGAAAGAACTAAACCCCTCCCTCCAGATCACCCGCGAAGCCAACCAAAGACACATGGACTACATTGCCTATACTTCACCCGAAGCCGAAAAGCTGGGTTCGGCAAGTGCGCCATGGAGAACAGCTTTCCATACATTCGAAGAAAATCATATTCATCCGGAACGTTTAATCGCTTCACTTTTCAAAAATCCCAAAGAAGTCAGGAATCCCCGCGAGCTCATGATGGGACTTTATTGGATTGCTTCCGACATGCAAGATGTAGAGTTGCCTCTATCCTTTTATGATTTGTTTGAAAAAGAAGAATTATTCGGTATCTGGCAGTCTGTGAATTATCGGATGTATATTTGCAATGCCAATGCTCCCGTCAATCAGGGAGCAGCCCCCAAGAGTGCAAAATCTTTATTGAAGAATATTATAGAAAGTGCCGACCGCGCCATCCGTGAAGGAACTCCTTGCGCCACCCTCCGTTTCGGACATGATACCAACCTGATCCGTCTGTTGGCACTCATGCAAGTAGAAGGATGCTCCAATCAAGAAACAGATCCCGACCGATATTACCTGGCCTGGCAAGATTTCCGTGTTTCACCTATGGGAGCCAACCTTCAATTAATCTTTTTCAAGAATAAACAAGGAGAAGTTATTGTAAAATTGCTACATAATGAAAATGAAGTCAAATTACCCATTGACAGCCCTATTGCCCCTTATTATAAATGGGAAACGGTGAAAGCATTCTACAATCATTTATAAACATACAAATTGAGAAACAGCAATTTCCTTCAAAGTCCAATCTCCCTATTAGCTAAGGCTTTTCTTGCCTACAATTAAGCCCTTTCTTACGGTTACCTACTACAGACTCCCTCAATGGACCGTAGAGTCCATTGCAGCAGACTGTATAGTCCACCCAAGCAGACCTTACAGTCCACTGGCGGAGACTGTAGCAGATGACTGTAAAAAAAGGCTTAACTATATGGAAGAAACAGCTTACACAACCACTCTATTCCGGTTTTATCTTTTTCAGATAATCAGAAGGAGCCATACCGAATTCATCTTTAAAACACTGACGGAAATAGACCGTACTGTTAATTCCCACCTTGAACGCAACTTCTGAAATATTGTATTTCCCCTCTAATAACAAACGTTCCGCATATTGCATCTTTATTTTGCGGATATATTCATTGGTGGAAAGTCCGGTCAATGCCTTCATCTTCCGATATAGGGTAGAATTACTCATACACATGGCGTCCGACAAATAGCCGATGTCTATCTTCTCAGAAGAAAGACGATCTTCAATCAGCTTGTTAATCTTCTCAAGGAACTCATTATCCAATTTATTCATAGACTCGGTTACTGCCGCACGTTTGTCAATGAGTATGGAATTCGTATTAAAACGCTCTGCCAACAACTTGCGGGATTCAAGCAAATTATGGATACGGCTATGCAACAAAGTAGCACTGAAAGGCTTTGTCAGATAAGAGTCAGCACCCACTTGATACCCCTCTTCCTTATCTTGCAAAGAGTCCTTTGCCGTCAGCAAAATAATGGGAATATGGCTGGTACGCAAGTCTTCTTTCAATTTCCGGCACATCACAATGCCGTTCATCACCGGCATCATGATATCACTGACTATAATATCAGGAATGCAGCCCAATGCTTGTTCCAAACCTTGTTCACCATTGGCGGCAGTCCTCACTTCAAAATCGTCCGAGAAAGATTCTACAATATAATCACAGATGTCCCTATTATCTTCCACTATCAGCAGAATACGCTTACCACTATGCACAGGTTCTATATTTTCTTCTTTTTCGTCCTTTTCATCGGAAGTTTTCTCCGTCGAGTCAGCATGCAGCACATGGGGATACGTGTTATCCGTCAGCAGACTGACATAAAAAGTACTTCCCACATTCAAAGAACTTTCAACCCTGATCTCCCCCTCATGCAAAACTACCAGGTTCTTTACCAGAGCCAGACCAATACCTGTTCCTGAAGCCTGATGTTCGCTTCCCTCTTGATAATAACGGTCAAAAATATGAGGCAATGCATCGGGAGCAATACCGAAACCGGTGTCACTCACACTGATTTCCGTATGGTGTATATTATTCCGGACCACCTGATGTAATCCTAAAGTTATAGTTCCTTTCTCTGTATATTTTATAGCATTGGAGATCAAATTATCCAGTATAATCGTTACTACCTCCTTATCAAAAAACAAAGACATATCTTCCTGCTCAATCTCAAGACAGAAATCAATCTCAGGTTTCCGGTTCAATTCCTTATACTTCAGTCCGATCTCGTGTACAAGGGCTGCCAGATTGTCACGACTTACACATAATTTCTTGTTTTGGGTTTCCGTTTTTCTGAACTCCAGTATCTGATTAATCAGGTTCAACAATCGGATGGCGCTTTGATGGATAACCGATATTTTCTGTGAATCTTTCCCTGATAAAGAATTACTTTTCTGCATATCTTCCAACGGTCCCAGAATCAACGTCAAAGGAGTACGCAACTCATGTGTGATATTGGTATAGAAACGTAAACGCTCATTATTCAGCTCCTGTTCCTGCTCATGATTTTTCTTCTCCAACTCATAGAGAGACTCCATATCCAGTTTCTTTTTATAGGCATGAAGAATAAAATACAGGACAGAAACACCCGAAAGAATATAAAATAACTTGGCCCACCACGTAAGCCATACAGGCGGGTCAATACGGATATCCAGAGAAGCTATCTCATCCGCCCATTCCTGATTCCGTATTCTTGTCTTTACCTGAAAACAATAATTTCCCGGAGGTATATTACGGAAAGTCACATTATTAGGATCGGTTACTGTATACCATGAATTTTCCAACCCTTTCAACATATAAGCATATTCCACTTGATCGGCCAAGGCATAATTCTGTATATTGAAGGTGACGCTGAAGTTATTTTGCATATAGCTTAAACGTACTTCCGACTGGCCTTCAAGCGCCATCACCTTTTCATTACTGTCCGTATCACGCAACGGGCCGAATATACGCATCTCCGTAATAATTGCAGCAGGTGACTCTCGTTTTTCCAATACCTGATCTGGATTAAAACGGCATAAGCCATTGATTGAGCCAAAATAAAGTGTTCCATCCTTAGCTTCCGCCACACTTCCACTCATGAAATTGCCCATAGGCACATTATCCCAATGATCGTAATTATAGAAAACCTCCTTGTCTTTCAACAAGCAGCTGATACCTTTATTGGTGCTCACCCATATATTTCCATGATTATCTTCCGTAATGGCACGTATATGGACATTGGACAAACCCTCCTCACTGCGATATACTTTATAGTCCCAACTCTGAGAGGATGGAAAACAAACCAGACCTTCTCCCGTTCCTATCCACATTCTGTTCTGACTATCCATATAAACAGTATTGATAGTATTAGAGGGAAAAAGAGAAGTCACGTTAAAAAGTTTAACGCACTGAAAATGTTCATCAAAAACCCCTAATCCTCCTCCGAAAGTACCAATCCATAAACGATTAAGATTATCTTTCGAGATACATCTCACCAGATTATTCTCTACTGTATAATGGTCTGCAATGCCTTTATCATGCAAGCGTACCTTATAGATGCCATTACTAGTTCCTATCCATACATATTCTGCATCTTCATACAGTGCACGCACATCTTCCCCTGTTTTATCTTTAGGAAAAATCTGGTGAAAACTTTTCTTTTTCACATCATAAAAATCCACTCCTCCCATAAACGATCCAAACCAAAGGTTTCCTTCCGAATCACAAAGTGCAGCCTGTATGGAATTATCAGTCAAATCACCGGTTTCTTCTTTATAAACCGCCACCCGCTTGCCTTTATCAAATACATTGATGCCTCCCCCATCGGTTCCGATCCATAACTTTCCATCCCTTGCTACGCATACACTGCTTGCTGTCTTATTATTCAGGCTACTACCCGAATGCTGGATAGGAGAATAACTATAAACATTAAAATAGGAAGATTCATGGCTAAGAAAATTAATTCCACCTCCCCACATACCAGCCCATACATTTTTAAAGGAGTCCTGAAACAAACAACGTACAGTAGAATTAGAGAGACTGTATTCATCATCCCCTTCCTTTATATATTGAAAACGCACTTGGTCAGGAGAAAGAAACATACGTTGCGTTAAATCCAAAATGGCTATTCCTCCAAATTCCATGGCAATCCAAAGTTTATTCCCATCAAATTGTCTGATATCAAATACGGTATGAGGAACCCCGTCCTCACTATGATGAAAATGGATAAAATTTTCGGCTTCCGGATTGAACAGTGCCAGCCCCCGGTCTGTTCCCAGCCAAATATTACCGCTTAAGTCCTTATAAATGCAAGTTACCCCATTACCTGGCAAACTGACCGGATCTTCAGGGTCATGCATAAAGTTCTTTACTTTTTTATCTTTAAGAGACAACACACTGAATCCATGATGCACATGCCCCATATACAACTTTCCATCTCCTCCATCAACAACCGACCAAATATTATCGCTAGCCAATCCCGGAACTGTTTGAGTATTGTAATGAATGAATTTTCCAGCCTTTTTATCGAAATAATCTACTCCCCGCCAATATGTCGTAATCCAAAGATTACCATCTGTAGCTGCCACAATCTTAGTAACATCATCCGTTATCAGACTTTCGGGGTTCTCGCCATCATGCCTATAGCAAAGAAAAGTGTTATTTACATAGTCATACGCATTCAGACCGGCCCTTTGCGTGCCTATCCAAAGGATAGAATCCTGAGGATCATCCAACAAACAATTCAGTTCATTGCCTGTTATACCCTGCCTTGTCAAATCTTCATTCTTCAAATAAGTAATGAAACGGGTACCATCGAATTTGTTCAACCCTTCCTCCGTGGCAAACCACAGAAAGCCCTGTTTGTCTTGAGCAATGCTCACCACATAATTATTGGATAATCCCTTCTCTATACCAAGCTGCTTAACAGAATAAGGTTGTGCCAATGAAACAACCGACAGCAGCAAGAGCCAAAGTACGAATATCTTTCTCATAGCATCAGTGTACACATTGTTAAATAATATGGTTCAAAAATACAAATAAAGTCTGTATTTTAGATACATAAATCATGCATTGCAAGATTTACCTCCCTTTTCTGCAAGATTTATATCAGGATTTTAATTCTTCTTCACGTACATTTGCACCACTGACGAATTTAATTCGTCCTCTATTAGAGTAGATGTTTAATCTTCAAATACTAATAAAATATGAAAAAGAAACATTTGTATGGTGCCATGTTATGGGCTTTTCTTGTAACTGCAAACCTATGTACGGGATGTAGTGATGATAACGACTACCCCGATGTAGACGGACAAAATCCAACAATGACATTAGCAACAGACCACATCGAGTCCGGAGCGGGACATCGATTTACTATTGAAGGGACATTAGAAGACAAAGACGGTATTGCTTCTATCAGCCTACAATGTGCCGACCTGCATTTGAACAAGACAATTGATTTAATCGAAATCTATGGTGCTCCGCAAGAGAGTTATGATTTAAGTTATTACTTTGACATAAACCGAAATGAAATCGGCGAACGTTTCACAGTCAAAGTTACTGTAACCGATGTAGGAGGACGCAGTATATCTCAAGATGTATTAATCACAATGGACGGAGATTTTGCAGCTCCGGTATTTTCTGCTGCCCCGGATGCCACTGTTACAGTATTAATGAAAAATGAAACGAAATTCAATCTTCGGTTCACGGCTACAGATGATCGTGCATTGGATTATGTCACAATTAATATTCCAGGTATAGACGGGTTTGACAACCGCCGTGTAGATGCTGATGGAAAAAGTTCATTGAACTTTGCCGAAATAATAGTATTCCCCAATGAACCGAAAAGTTATAATGTGACAATTACCGCTTTTGACAAGAAAGAAAACTCAACCACTACCACCAGTGTATTGAATATCTCAGAAATGCCGGATTTTCCCAAAATGTATCTGGCAGATGTGGCAACTGCCGAAGAACTGAATAGTGATATATTCGGGGTACCGATGGTAATTGAACATACAGGTGAATATCAGTATAAAGCAAATTATTACTGTCAAAAAGCCGGAACTAAAATATTCTTCTTACCACAAAAGAGTGACTTCACTCCTATTTGTTTCGGGCTTGATCCAGAGGATAACACCAAACTGACAGACGATCCCGAAACAGCAATGCCAATCGTACTTGACCAAGCCAATGTTTATTATGAAATTAATATTGATGTGAAGAACAGTACATACAATCTGAAAACTTACTCAATTGCCGATGCTGTAGACCCCATACCTCACACATACGGTTCTATCAGCCTTGACACATGGGGTGACGGTGGTTCGTGGTTACAGGAATTCTATTTCGGATATATGACCAGTAGCCCAACTGAAGTCCTGCGTTTCACTCAAGATAAGACCAATCCTCACCTATTCTATTTGGATACCCCCCTATTCCTGGAGGCAGGTACTAAAATGAATTTCGTTATTCATAACTGGCACTCTGACGGATGGTGGAATTATTGCACGTGGCGTGTAGACAACTCAGACGAACCGGAGATCTTCGGATATTATGGTAAAGAAGCCAAATATACCAATCCGGCATGGACCAAACCCGATCATGTAGGTGACAATTGGGCAAAACCAACAGTGAACGTCACAGGGAATTATAAACTTATATTCGACGCTCATTTGGAAAGAGCTAAACTCATTCCGGCCAATTAACAAGTAACATTAGATTTAAGATATGAAAAAGCAAATATTATTATTGTGTCTTGCGCTGACAAGTCTATGTAGCTATGCGCAGACCATCACTGTAAAAGGTGTAGTAACCTCGGCTTCAGATAAAGAACCGATGATTGGTGCAACAGTGCAAGTTAAAGGTACAGGTACAGGTACTATTACAAGTATTGATGGTGATTATTCACTAAACGATGTTGCCAAGGATGCCGTACTTGTGTTCTCCAGCATAGGATATGAGACTCAAGAAATAAAGGTAAACGGACAAACCGTTATCAATGTAGTGCTGAAAGATGCCAGTGAATTACTGGACGAAGTAGTGGTTATTGGTTATGGAGCCGTGAAAAAAAGTGACCTGACCAGTTCTATATCTACCGTAAAAGGAAAAGAAATTACCGAAACTGTAACCGGTAATGCAATGGACGCCTTGCAAGGTAAAATCAACGGTGTTCAAGTAACCAGTGGTGGTGGTCCGGGCGCACAACCAAAAGTTCTAATCCGTGGTGTAACAACAGTAAACGGAACCGATCCTTTGTATGTAGTAGATGGCATGCCGGTAGGTACAAACATCAACTTCCTAAACAGTAATGACATTGAATCTATGGAAGTTTTAAAAGACGCTTCGGCTGCTGCCATTTACGGAACACGTGCTTCTAACGGTGTCATTCTAATCACAACCAAAAAAGGAATGGCAGGAAAAACAAATATCAGTTTTAATGCATCTGCAGGTTTCCAAACACTGTCAAAACCCAAAATGGCTAATGCCGCCGAATATAAAGAAGTATTCAATACCCGATACACAAATGACGGAGGAACTTCTATTTGGAATGATACAGGCGCTACTACCAATCCCGGAGGAACAGACTGGTGGGACGAAGTAATCAACAAAACTGCTTTAGTGCAAAATTACTCACTCAATATCTCCGGTGGTTCAGACAAACTGGTTTATAACCTGAGTATGGGTTACTACCGTAACAATTCACAATATGACTATGGTTATTGGGACAAAATCAACGCACGCCTTAATACAGAATATACATTTAATAAATATGTAAAAATGGGTTTCGACATTGCCCCACGTGTAGAATCATGGGATGATACCCCCGATCTTTTTTCAGCTGCCATGTCTATGGACCCCACAACTCCTATATTCAAGCCGGAAGATCAATGGGTGGATAACGAATTCAATAACTATCAGCGTTCTTACAACAACCAGGAGTGGAACCCTGCCGGTTCATTGGCTCGCCAAAATTCCCACTCCCGTGAAATGGGTACAATTGTAAATACTTATTTACAGATAAACCCTATTCAAAAACTGACCCTGCGCACGCAGTTCGGCGCTAATGCACACTTCCGCCGTACAGACAAATTCACTCCTGAATTCTATATTGATGCTTTGGAACAATCTACATTAAGTAATGTTTCCCGTGAAATGCAGGAATGGCTTGATTGGAACTGGACTAATACTGCTACTTACATCACGACTTTTGCAGAAAAGCATAATATTAATGTAATGGGTGGCTTTACAGCTGAACGCTTTGCTGAATTCCAATCAAAAGCCTCACGTGACGATGTTCCTAATAATATGGATCAAATGCAGGAAGTAAATGCCGGTACACAAAACCAAAAGTCAGAAGGTAAAACTGCTTACAGCACATTAGTATCTTATTTAGGACGCGTGATGTATAACTATGACAATCGTTACTATCTAACAGCTTCTATTCGTGCAGATGGTTCTTCTCGTTTCCCCAAAGGAAACAAATATGCCATCTTCCCTTCTGTTTCTGCTTCATGGCGTATCATCAGTGAAAGTTTCATGCAAGACCAGAAGATTTTCAGTAACTTGAAATTACGCGGAGGTTGGGGACGTGTAGGTAATCAAAACATAGATAATGATGCTACGCTGACTTTGTTAGGACAATCTGATTATGTATTCGGTACAGCTCCAGGACGTGTTTCAGGTACTATGGTATCAGGCGTTGGCAATAATTTGCTAAAATGGGAAACAGTAGAAGACTGGAACGTAGGTGTGGATATGTCCTTCCTTGACTCCCGTCTAGACATGACCTTTGAGTATTTCCAAAAGAAATCTTCTGATATGCTCTATCAGAAACAAAATATCTTCGCCATCGGATACCCCGACTGGAACAGTACAGTATGGATGAATATAGGTAGTATGAAAGCTAGCGGTTGGGAATTAAGTCTGAACTGGCACGACAAAGTAGCAGACTTCCGATATAATGTGGGATTGAACCTTTCCGCAGTGAAAAATAAAGCTGTTAAATTCTCCGGTGACGGTCCTATCCAAACTGGAGGTTTCAACAGCGACCAAATTATCCGTAATGAAGACGGTGGCTTGATTTCACGCTTCTACGGCTACGTAGCCGATGGTATTTTCCAAAATTGGGATGAAGTTTATGCTCACACCAACGAAAATGGCAAGCTGGTACAATCCAATGCCCAACCCGGTGACATTCGCTTTAAGGATTTGAATCATGACGGAGTTCTAGATGAAAATGATAAAACATGGATCGGTAACCCATATCCCGATTTGATGGTAGGTTTGAACTTGGGTTTCAGCTATAAAAACATCGATTTCACAGCCAACTTCTATGGTACATTCGGTAATGATATTTTCAATAAGACCAAAGGTTTATACTCCGGCGTAAGTGGGCAAAACGTTTGGGCAGGTACATTGCAGAAAGCATGGCATGGCGAAGGAACCAGCAACGATATTCCTCGTCTGTCCTACAATGATTTGAATCAGAATTACACACGCGTTTCAAGTTTCTTTGTAGAAGACGGCTCTTATATGCGTTGCAAACTATTACAAGTGGGTTACACACTCCCCAAGAAGTGGTTGAACGGAACCGAATTGCGTCTCTCATTGTCGGCTCAAAATCCTTTCACTATCACCAGCTACTCAGGTATGGATCCTGAACGTCCACAGATTGGTAAAGATGGCAGTGTAATTGAAACCGGTATTGACGGCATCGCTTATCCTAACCCACGTACTTTCTTATTTGGAATTGATTTAAAATTTTAACCCTCAAGGTATAAACCATGAAAAAGATATTAACAATATTAACAATGATTGCCTCGCTGACATTCACTTCTTGTGAGGATTTCCTAACAGAGGAAGTGCGCGGGCAACAAAATTTGGATACTTATTTCCAAAGTGCAGAAGAAGCCGAAGCATTTATTACTGGTTGTTACCAGGCCATTACTTTTGGCGGATGGTGGAATATCAACACAGTATGGTTGCTTTCCGAGATGTGTAGTGATGACGGTTGGATGGGCAATACCAGCCAAAGTCAAAGTGACTATATTTCTTTGGCCCACTATCAAGGTACCGGACAAAGCAATGGTGCCATCTCCAACTTTTGGCAGTATCGATACAAAGGCATTCTACGTTGCAATATCGCAGTGGAACGCATTTCACAAGCTGATTTCTCAGATGAAGAAATGAAGAACCGGCTTGTAGCCGAAGCACGTTTTCTCCGTGGATACTTCTATTTTGAACTTGTGAAGAATTTTGGTGGTGTGCCTCTCATTACAGGCTTCCTGTTGCCCGAAGAAATACAAGGTATTACCCGCGCTTCGGCCGAAGATGTATATAAGTTCATTGAAGATGATTTAAAAGCCGCTGCTGATGTGTTGCCACAACGTAGTCAATATGCTGCTACAGATATGGGACGCGCTACCCGTGGAGCTGCATTAGGCCTATTGGGAAAGGTTTACCTCTACCAAAGCAAATGGCAAGAGGCACATGATGTATTGAAAACAGTCATCGACGAAGGTGAATATAAATTACTCGACAACTTCGGTGATGTATGGGATGTTGACCATAACAATAGCGAAGAAAGTCTGTTTGAAGTACAATATATGTATGATGGAACTTATGCATTGGGTGGTTCTTTGACTGTTATTACCGGTGCCCGTAGTGGTCCCGGCGACGGATGGTCTTGGGGACAGCCAACCGCTAACCTCGAACAAGCCTACATCGATGCAGGAGATACAGAACGTTTACGTTGGACTATCATTAAAACCGGTTGTACAGAAATTGCCGGAGAGAATAACTTCGACAAGTTCGTTGAAAACAACACAAAAATCGCCAATTATAAAGATTATATCGAAAAGTACGGTTGGGATCCCGAATGTTATATTATAGATCCGTCACAACATAAATCAGCACGTATTGTCCGGAAGTATTTTGTACCTATTGAAAAACGTCCGGAAGTATACAATATCGACAAAATTCCATTAGATCATCGTATCTTACGCTATGCAGATGTATTGTTGATGTATGCTGAAGCCTGCAACGAATTGGGCGAAGATGGTACAGCACGTACCTACCTTAATGAGGTACGGAATCGTGTAAAATTACCTGCTGTCACATCCAGTGGGAACGAGCTTCGCAAAGCTATCCGGCTAGAACGTCGTTTGGAACTGGCATGGGAACAAAACAGAATCTATGATATCCGCCGTTGGACAGATGACAATGGCAAGAAAATGATTTGTAACCTGATGGGAGCAAACGGTACATTTGTAAAATACAATACAGATCCCGCTACCCGCGACATTTACGAATGGGAAAATCAAGGTGAGGCAAGTGATAAAGGAATCAGCTTCAACGAAAACCGGGATATGGTATTCCCGATACCTTTATATGAGATTACAATGTCTAATGGTTCTATCACCCAAAATCCGGGCTGGAATTAATCATTTTCCAAAAAGAACAGATTGTTACAGGAATTAAACATTCAATAGGTCTTTATATTCTGTCGCGGATAGTTTGCTAGGATTATCCGCGACTATTTTTTAATCCATCTAAAACAATGAAACTAAAATATATTTTTACTCTTCCACTGTTCTTTTCTACTGTAGCCTGCAGTGACGATTCTCCCCAAACACCGGATACATCGGGGCAACCGGACAGCAGCATAAACGTAGAAAAAACAGTAACCATAGATGCCGGACAATCTTTTCAGACTCTGACAGGATTTGGCGCATCAGATTGTTGGGCACCTGCCTTCGTAGGAAAAAGCTGGATAACGAATCGTGACAAAATCAGTGAACTGCTATTCTCTTCTGAAATACAATCAGGACAACCTAAAGGTATAGGACTCTCCATGTGGCGTGTGAATCTAGGTGGTGGCAGTGCAGAACAAGGTGAAGCAAGTGGAATAGAAGACAAATCACGCAGAGCAGAATCTTATCTGACTGATGACTTAACATTAGACTGGACACGCTGTAAAGGGCAGCGCTACTTCTTGCAGCGCGCCAAAGAGTTTGGTTGTCAGAGTATAGTACTTTTCAGCAATACCCCTCCTGTACAATATACCTCCAACGGAAAAGGATTCTCCAATAGCGGAGGAGTTTCTAATTTGAAGGATGAATGTTATACGGACTTTGCCAGATACATGTCAGATGTAGCAAAATACTATGTAAACGAAGGATATCCAGTGACACATATCTCACCAGTTAACGAACCCCAATATAATTGGGACAGCGGCCAGGAAGGCAGCGGATGGACTAATGATGAAGTAGCCAGACTTATACGTGAATTGGATACCGCCATCACTTCTGCCGGTCTTTCTATTGATATTCTTCCAGGGGAATCTGGAGATTATGAATATCTCTACAAATTTAAGAATGATGCCGCCCATAGTAACGTACTTTCAGCATTTTTCACACCTGGAACTTCCACCTATATAGGCAACCTGACTCATGTAAAGAAACTTATCTGCGGCCACAGCTACTGGACAGATGGCACATGGGATGGTATGCGTAATGTCCGGAAACAACTGGCCCAAGCAGCCCAACAATATGATGTAGAAATATGGCAAAGTGAGTGGAGTATGTTAGGCGACGGATACAGCTCTTCCGAGTTTATAGGCTATGACCAAGCAACCGAAATGGACATTGCACTTTATATGTCAAAAGTAATACACAATGACCTAACTATAGCAGGAGTTTCCTCCTGGAGTTACTGGACCTCAATGGATATCCCCCGCTGGGGACACAAAAACCGCTTCTTACTGATTTCACTGGAACCCTCCGATGGAGTTTATGGGGATATAGAGAAAGAAGGCACTTATAAAGCTACTCCCACACTTTGGGTATTAGGTAACTACAGCCTATTCATCCGACCGGGTTATCGCCGTATCATGCTTAACATGAATGAATCATCCAGTTTCTTCGGGTCAGCATGGATTTCACCGAAAAAAGATAAAATTGTTGCTGTTTATACCAATCTATCAGAAAAAGGAGTCCGGCTAAACGAAATTCATAAAGAATGGGTAAGTGAAATAAGCTCCATCACTACTTATACAACAACAAATAACAAAAATTTGCAAGAGGTACACGTCACGGCAGACCAACAAGTAATTGTGCCTTCGGAAAGTGTTACAACTGTCATTTATAATCTGAAATAATCCCTCAACTTTATGAAATACAAAGCATTATTATTCTCTTTATTTGCAACAGCAAACCTGTTTGCTCAACATCCTGCCATTCACTTTGAAATAGAAACAGACCAACCCTGTCAAACCATGGACTATTTCGGAGCATCAGACTGTTGGAGCATGCAATTTATCGGCTTATGGCCGCAAGAAAAACAAAACCAAGTAGCCGACTGGCTGTTCAGTACGGAAAACCATGAAAACGGACAACCTAAAGGAATCGGCTTGTCTTTATGGCGTTTCAATGTAGGAGCCGGAAGTGCGGAACAAGGAGAAGCCAGCCAGATAGCCTCTCCCTGGATGCGCACCGAATGTTTCCTTCAGGCAGATGGTAACTATAATTGGAATAAACAACAAGGGCAGCGCAACTTCCTGCGTCTGGCAAAAGAACGGGGTGTAAACAAATTTTTGGCATTTCTTAATTCACCTCCCGTATATTTCACACAAAACGGTCTTGCCACCAACACAGGCCGTGGAGGAACCTTAAACTTAAAGGAAGAGCATTATAAGAATTTTGCCCGTTTTCTTGCCAATGTCATAAAAGGGGTGGAGAAACACGATGGAATCAAGTTCAATTACCTCTGTCCATTCAATGAACCCGATGGGCATTGGAACTGGATTGGCCCCAAACAAGAAGGTACACCGGCTACCAACCGCGAAATAGCCCGTGCCATACGCCTCATCAGTAAAGAGTTCGTAAATAACCAAATTGACACACAGATTCTAGTCAATGAGTCCTCTGACTATCGTTGTATGTTCGATACTCACATGACTAATTGGGAACGGGGGTATCAAATCCAGTCTTTCTTTAATCCGGACAGTACAGCCACCTATCTGGGTGATACTCCCAATGTTCCCCGGCTGATGGTAGGGCATAGTTATTGGACTAATACTCCTCTGAATAATTTACACGATATCCGTTGTCAATTAAAAGATACTTTAGACAAGTATAAGGTGGATTTCTGGCAGACAGAAACCTGTATCATGGGCAATGACGAAGAAATCGGCGGAGGCGGAGGATATGACTTCACCATGAAGACAGCATTATATGTAGCACGGATCATTCATCATGACATTGTATATGCAGGTGCTCGCAGTTGGCAATGGTGGCGATCTATCGGTGGAGATTATAAAGACGGATTAATCCGTGAGTATAGTGATCCGACTTTTCTGAATGGTGAGGTGAAAGACTCCAAATTAATGTGGGCTTTGGGAAACTACAGTAGATTTATACGCCCGGGAGCTGTTCGGAAAGCAATTATAGCCAAAGACAACCAAGGGAAAATCATTCCTGAAGGCGATACGGATGTAACCGGACTAATGTGTTCAGCATACCAAAATACAGACGGAAAGGAGGTTTTCGTTATGATTAATTATGCAGCGGAAGATAAAGAGTTTACTTTCTATCAGCGTAACGGAATTATAAAAAACTGGACAATCTATCGTACTTCGGATAAAGATGGAGAGAATCTTCTACCGGTAGGAAGCATCAAAAACCATGAAAAAGTTGTGATCCCGGCACGTTCCATTATTACGTTGGTCACTCAATAATACTCCAATATATAAAGAAATAAGGTTGGCTCTTTGTGAAGAGTTCAGCCTTATTCTCTTCTTAAAATACATTTCGGTTCTCAATCCTTCCTTTTTATACTGCTTTCCCTCACCTGCAAACAAGTAGGAATAATGATTTGCCTGATTTTTTTATCTCCCTTAATCTTATCAATCAACATCTGACATGCGGCTTCCCCCATCTTATAAGTCTGATGCGAGACGGCCGAAAGGCGAGGCACTACATAATTGGCATGTTGCTCATCTGTATACCCAATAAGCGCTATATCCTGAGGAATACGAAGATTATGATTTCTAATCACTTCCATAGCGGCAAATGCCAATGTATCATTCATGGCAAGAATTGCATCGGGAGGCTCCGGAAGCGATAATAAAATTTCTGTAGCTATTTTCCCTTCTTCAAAATCAATTTTCCGACACACAACCAAATCTTTCTCAATAGGTATCTTATTTTCCCTTAACGCTTCAAGGTAACCATGTTTTCTCTTTCTTACTATATCCAGATGGTTTGCACCACCGATAAAAGCAATCCGTTTGCTTCCATGATCCAACAAGTGCTGTGTCGCCATCTGAGCAGAATATACTCCATCAGCCACTACCGTAGAAAAACGGTCAGGCATGCAAACACGATCAAATAGAACAAGCGGCATATTCATATCATCCAAACTCAACCAATGGGCATAATCTGTTGTTTCTTGAGATAAACAACCTATAATACCTTCCACATGCATATTGACCAAATTCTCAATATTTCTTTTCTCATGGTCGTATGACTCATGGGAAGTCGTGATGATAACAAAATAGCCGTTTGCTATAGCGGTATCTTCTATACCACTTAAAATAGACGCAAAGAAATGAGTAACAATATCAGGTACAATTACTCCAATGGTACGGGGAGTATTTTTCCGGAGACTCATAGCAAAAGGATTGGGGTGATAATTCATCTCTTTTGCCAATTTTTGAGCTTTAATACAAAGTTCCCGACTGATTTCGGGACTATTTTTCAAGGCACGGGATACTGTAGGTATGGATACACCTAATATCTGTGCCAAATCTTTCAATGAAGTACGTCTCGATTCTGCCATATCAATGCTGTAAACGGTGATTCACCTACAAAGAAAGCATATTCTCACCAATATACATACAAAGAGTGCATTTTTTAGTGATAAGATTAGTGGTAAATACTGCGATATGCACCCACTATTCACCACCAACCACTTATCACTAATAAATCGTTCCGCGCATCCGGTCTTCGAATGCAGCTAAAGCAGCCTTGGCGCCTTCCCCCATTGCTATAACTATCTGTTTATAGGAAACATCCGTTACATCTCCGGCAGCATAGATACCTTTTACAGAGGTCCGGCCATTTTTATCAGTCAGAATTTCACCCATGCGGTTCGTTTCCAGCAATTCTTTAAACAAAGTGCTATTGGCAGTCAAACCTATTTGGACAAAAATACCATCCAAGGCAAAGATCTCTTCTTTTTCGGATGAACGGTCTTTCTTTATAAGCCCCACCACTTTATCACCGTTTCCTAACACCTCTACCGTTTGAGTATTAGTAATAATATCCACATTGGGCAGGCTTTTAGCTTTCTCCTGCAAAACAGTATCCGCTTTCAAAGTATCCATGAATTCGAATACAGTCACTTTGGAACAGACTCCCGCCAAATCAATAGCAGCCTCAACCCCGGAGTTTCCACCACCTATGACTGCCACTTCCCTGCCTTTATAGAACGGTCCGTCACAATGAGGACAGAAAGCAACTCCATGACCGATGTATTTTTCTTCACCGGGAACATTCAATTTTCTCCAATTCGCCCCGGTAGCAATGATCAATACGGGAGCCTTATACGTTTCTCCACCTTTCACAGACAACACTTTCATGCCCTCTGCCACTTCCACTTTCTCTATCCGGCGATTTTCTAAAATATCAATATGATATTCCGCCAAATGTTTTTTCAGATCCTGGGCCAACTGTTTACCGGTAGTCTGAGGCACAGATATCAAGTTCTCAATCCCCATCGTTTCATTGACTTGTCCACCAATACGCTCGGCTATTATTGCTACTTTCAACCCTTTACGAGCCGAGTAGATAGCAGCTGTCGCACCGGCAGGACCAGCACCGGCTACCAGTACATCATATTCTTTTGTCTCAACAGCTTCCAATTCCACCGAACCGTAACGGGCTTCCAGCTTCTCCAACAGATCCCCCATACTGCTACGCCCCACATGAATCTGTTCACCATCAGCAAATACAGTAGGAACGGCCTGTACTTTCATCCGTTCTACTTCTTCTTCATTTATAGATCCATCTACTGCCTCATGGCGTATCTGACCATTCAGAAGTACCATCATATTCAAAGCTTGAACCACATCGGGACAATTGGTACAGGTGAGAGACAAATAGGTGGTCAAACTAATCGGCCCCTGTAATGCCTTGATACGTCTGGTAATAAACTCGTCCGGAAAATTCTTTCCTTTGCCGTCAGCATTCAGAACAGCCATCAACAAAGAAGTAAATTCATGACCACCAGGTACGGCACGAAATGTGATTCCCGTATCCTTTCCTTCTTTTAAAAGGATAAACTTCAGCCCTTCACTATCCTGCAACCGACAGGAAAGTTTATCCGAACAGGAAGCCACTTCTTCCAACGAGTCCACCAACTCGGCACGACTTTCGTGCTGAGGGTGGACAAAGATGTCAAAAGTATAGTGCGCTTCCAATTGGGCAAAAAGACCTTTTAACTGATCTTTTATCGCACTATCTAACATGAGTTCTATACTTTAAATTTTACCTACCAAATCAATACTCGGTTTCAAGGTCTCAGCACCTTTCTTCCATTTAGCAGGACAAACCTCACCATCATGAGTGGCTACAAACTGGGCAGCTTCTACCTTACGAAGAAGTTCATCAGCATTACGCCCGATGCTGTTGTCCTGAATTTCAGCTAATTTGATCTTGCCTTCGGGATTCACTACAAAAGTACCACGATAAGCCATACCGTCTTCTTCAATCATCACACCAAATGCACGCGACAAAGCACCTGTAGGATCTGCCAACATCGGATAAGTGATTTTGCGGATACTTTCAGACGCATCATGCCATGCTTTATGAACGAAATGTGAATCGGTGCTTACAGAATATACTTCCACTCCCATTTCTTTGAACTGATTATACTTTTCAGCAATATCTACAAGTTCGGTAGGGCATACAAACGTAAAGTCAGCAGGATAGAAGAAGAAAATAGCCCATTTACCTTCAATATCTTTATTAGTTACGGTTTTAAACTCTCCATTATGGAATGCCTGAACTTTAAATTCAGGAACTTGTGAATTAATAATTGGTTCCATACTCTTTTTATTTTTAAATTAAAACTGATTTTTAAATTGTAATTATTACATTTGCAAAGGTAACCGACTTCAGCACCTTCCACAATACCTAATTATTAGGATTGTATAGAACAAGATTCACCATAAATAGGTATTGGATAAACGATTTTTTTAATCGAATTTTGCATGGAGTTAAAAGGATGCTAAATATTTTAACAACAATAGTTTATATTAGAATAATTATTTAAAAGTACATGTAGTATGAAAATAGAAAAAATTATAGCCCGCGAGATATTAGACTCACGTGGTAATCCCACAGTAGAAGTCGATGTTACATTAGAATCAGGAATCACAGGTCGTGCATCGGTTCCGTCAGGAGCATCAACCGGAGAACACGAAGCATTAGAACTACGCGATGGTGACAAAACTCGCTATAATGGAAAAGGAACCTTAAAAGCTGTAGCCAATGTAAACACAATCATTGCCCCGGCGCTAATTGGTTGCTCAGCACTGGAACAACGTGCCATTGATAAAAAGATGTTAGCATTAGATGGTACTCCCACTAAATCCAAACTCGGAGCCAATGCCATTTTAGGCGTATCGCTAGCAGTAGCAAAAGCAGCCGCAAACTATCTGGATATACCTTTATATAGATACATAGGTGGGACGAATACATACGTAATGCCGGTTCCAATGATGAATATCATCAATGGCGGTTCACATAGTGATGCTCCCATTGCTTTTCAAGAATTTATGATTCGTCCTGTAGGTGCTCCATCTTTCCACGAAGGTTTACGCATGGGAGCCGAAGTATTCCATGCGCTGAAAAAAGTATTGCATGACCGCGGTCTGAGCACTGCCGTAGGCGATGAAGGTGGTTTTGCTCCTGCCTTGAACGGAACCGAGGATGCCATTGAGTCTATTCTGGCAGCCATCAAGAATGCAGGTTATGAACCGGGTAAAGATGTCATGATTGGTATGGACTGTGCTTCTTCTGAATTCTATAAGAATGGCGTTTATGACTATACGATTTTTGAAGGAGAAACAGGCAAAAAACGTACGACTGACGAGCAAATTAATTATCTGGAAGAATTGATTAATAAGTATCCTATCGATTCTATTGAGGACGGTATGAGTGAAAATGACTGGGAAGGGTGGAAGAAGCTGACCGAACGTATAGGCAACCGTTGCCAACTGGTAGGTGATGACTTGTTCGTAACCAATGTAGAATTCCTTTCAAAAGGTATTGCACAAGGATGCGCCAACTCTATCCTGATCAAAGTCAATCAAATAGGTTCTTTAAGTGAAACACTGGATGCTATTGAAATGGCTCATCGTCATGGATATACCACTGTTACTTCCCACCGCTCAGGAGAAACGGAAGACGCAACCATTGCAGACATTGCCGTAGCTACCAATAGTGGACAAATCAAAACAGGCTCATTGAGCCGGAGCGACCGCATGGCAAAATACAACCAGTTACTCCGTATTGAAGAGGAACTGGGTAATTTGGCCGTATATGGTTACAAACGAATCAAATAATTGGATCTTTTGTACATTTATGTAATCGGATAGCGTCTTTGAGAAAAGGCGCTATTTTTTTTGGATATTGCTTTCCGATGACATTCTTAAAAAAAATATAAAAGCCTCCTGTCTTCTGTCTGTCCTTTAAAGGTTTTATGTACTTTTGTACCGCTTTAAACAAAAAACAATCAATAAAAATGGACGATTCAATACCACGAACGTGCAATAGTATTAACTGATCCGACAGGGCAATCACTACTCTGAATGCCTCTGAACGGATATAAACGAACGAAAGGAGGCAATAAGATGAGAAAATATCTTTATTGTGAGAATGGCTTTGTAGAAAAGCCACAATGGATGCCAAACTGCTGGGTGAATGTAGAATGCCCCGACCAAAGTGATTTTGAGTTTCTGACTAAAGAATTAAAAGTTCCCGAAGCTTTTTTAGAGGACATCGCCGATATGGATGAACGTCCGCGAACGGATACGGAAGACAACTGGCTACTGACCATTATCCGAATCCCCCTGCAACAACAGGGAAGCATCCCTTATATCACTATCCCCATCGGTATCATTACAAACAATGAAATCATTGTTACCGTGTGTTATCACTCCACTGAAATGATTCCTGATTTTATTGACCACACCCGACGTAAAGGAATCATTGTGCCTAATAAATTTGAATTGATTTTACGGTTAATTTACTCATCTGCCGTATGGTTCTTGAAATATCTGAAACAAATAAACAATGATGTAGCTGCCGCAGAAAAAGAATTGGAAAGGAGCATACGTAATGAGGACCTGCTCAGATTGATGAAACTACAAAAAACATTGGTTTATTTCAATACGTCCATTCGTGGAAATGAGGTGATGGTAGGTAAATTGCAAAGTATCTTCCAGGAAAAAGATTATCAAAACCGCGATTTGGTAGAAGATGTAGTTATTGAATTAAAACAAGCATATAACACGGTTAATATCTACAGTGATATCTTAACCGGAACCATGGACGCATTTGCTTCCATCATATCCAACAATGTGAACACCATCATGAAACGCATGACCAGTATTTCCATCATTCTGATGGTACCCACATTAATAGCTAGTTTCTATGGAATGAATGTAGATGTACATGTAGATGCATTACCACATGCTTTTAGTTTTATTATTTTGGCATCCATCACATTGTCTGCGTTGGCTTTTGTTATTTTCAGAAAGATAAAGTGGTTCTAAAAAATCCTGTAACAATATCATATGACCTGTCATTCACGACAACAGGTCATATGATAAAATTCTTTTCGCCCCCTAATCTTATAACAAAGATATTCAACTTACTCTTACTTTCTTTCTCCAAATACGTTTTATCCATAAATAGTATCCTGTCAATGGCAAGGTGGCTCCTATCAAAGCTGCTATAAACGTCAGTAAACGGGTAAGCATACCGCCCCAACTACCAACATGTACAGAATAGATCCATCCGCGAATCTTTCCAGCCTTCTCAGCATCTTTATATAAAACTACCTTATCAATCTTACCACTATGAGGATTGAATTTATAACGATCGGAAGCACGTTGATTACCGAAGGTATTGAAAGAGACATTTGCTGCCCCATCTGATAAGGTTATCTGCTTGTAGCCGGGATTATTCAGGGCTAATTGTTCATAAACTTGTTGCCAACAAACATAGGACGAAGAATGAGAAACATTCTTTCCGGATTGGTCGCCGCCTTTCCCCCCACGCCGGGTCACCCCACCATGAGCACCTCCCTCCTGCTGTACTTCCACGCCAAACACTTTATAGAAACCTGTCCGATACCATCCAAAAGACCATGTTAGCCCGGTAAGGGCCATAGCCAACAAAAAAAACAGCGCATACATACCACCTGCAACATGCAGGTCATACCAAAATCTTCTAAAGCCCCTGCCGACAGATATTCTTAAACTATTTTTCAAGGCTTTTCGTGTACGAGGCCACCAGATAACGATACCCGATATCAAAACCACGACAAACAACAGGGTGCTGACACCTACAATCATTTTTCCCCAGAAGGCTCCGCCATCCGCTTTCATACTGTCCAACAGCCAGCGATGCAGCCTGAACATAGTCACAAAAAATGCAGGACGTTCATATTTACCTTTAATCTCACCAGTATATTGATCCACATACATGAAAGCACGACGAGGCTTGGACAAATTCACCTGCCAAGCACGTTCCGGGTCAGAGAAAACATTGATTCCTGTGACAGACACACTGTCGGGTAACATGAGTTCTACCTCTTCCAATAATCGATCAACAGGAAGTGAAACTGTCTCTACCTTTTTTACATAATAAAGTTCATGCCTGACCAGTTCCATCACTTCATTTTCAAAAACCAACATGGCTCCCGAGAAGCAAATCAAGGAAATGATTAACCCGAAAGGAACAGAAAGCCAAAGATGTATTTGGCGAAATATTTTCTTCATAAAATCTTCGATACGATTCATAAAAAGAGTCTGCATAAGCACATACTGCCCGCAGACTCCCATTATATTATTACAATACTCAGTTCTGAGGTTGCAGTTTACCGACGCCACTGATTTGTGTCGCTTCTATAGAAACACCCTTTGTCGCTACCGCACCAACCGGATCTATTTTATAAATAGACGGATATCCTTCTGTTGTAGTTACAGCCATATAGGCATATCCATTCTCCACATACGGAGTATTGCCAAAGCCGGAGATCAAATCGGCAGAAGGCAAACCAGTTACATAAGTCAGTTTTCCGGTTTCTCCTTTATATATCGCTAACTGATTAGCTGTGAAACCAGTTTCAGTCAAGGAACGATCATACATCAACAACAAGAAATAATCTCCCGTAATATGCCAACAACGAATGAAAGATTTACCTCCGGTCTGCGCTTCGATACTATAATAATAATCAGGATCAAACTCTTCCGTTCCAGCCTTTATACGTACTACTCCGGCATCCAAGGTAGTCTGTTGCCGTTTATCAGCCATTGTTTTGGCATAACTAGGAGAAAATACATAAATATCACCATTATCTGCCGCCCAAATCGTTTGATAATACTGTGATTTAAAACGCCCGCAAGCATAACTGATCTTATCTGTTTCTATGATTTTTTTATTTGTCAGCGTTTCATCATCAAAAATAGCCACCCAGCATTTATTGGGATATTGCGTCCATTGCAATTCACCTTTTTTATAACTGCTGCTGTTGGAACCACCATCTTCTGTCTTTACCAAATCCTCATTGCCGGGAAGTATCCACTTTCCCCCGTCAGTAGCCGAACCATATTGACTTAACCCCATTGGAATAGCAGCGCTATACAGTTTATTATTTCGTTCCAATATGCCGGCCAATGTTACATATTCTCCATTTCCCAAGAAGTTTTCGGACATATAAGCCTTATTTTGAGTATCATTCGTTGTAAATGTTTCAGCAGATACGTCCAAATAAGAAAGCAAAAACATCTTTGGTAAATATCCATTCTCATCAGCATACGCTGTGGGTCCGTCACCGGTAGACGAGGTCATGATATATTTATCATAAATACCGTAAGTAGTAAATCTCTTTACGGCAAACTCCCCCGAACGAGCCTTTACTTCATTATTTGAATCCATGATATAAGAACGGGTCGTACCTGCATTCCCTTGATTATAAGTCAGCGCATAAAGATATTGATTCTTGTAAAACACCCATTGAGTTGCACCATCATTCACAAGACCATTATTCACTGTAGAAACAGTACCTTTATCCAACGTTTCAGAAGTAAGCAGCACATTCGTTGTATTTCCAGACGCTGTGACCGACGATGCAATAACATACTCACCTTTAGCCTCGGTACCCAAACCGTAATCCGGCTCATTATCCGTACATGCACTCAACGCCATTCCTACTATGGCAATAGCAGTAAATCCGTTCAAAAAGAAATCTTTCTTCATTTTATTCTTCTATTTAATTTTAAATCCAATTAATTATAAACTCCTTTTTCCAATTCTTTAATTACCGAAACAAACACGCAGTTTACCATAAAAAGCCCTACCGGCCTTCTGAAGACTAAAATTATCATATAACTTCTCATCTGTGAAGTTACGACATTCCAATGATACGTTATATCGTCCTTTTTGCAAACTATAAGAAAAGGATATATTGTGTGAGAATTGATCAGGTACCACATAATCCCCCTTATTTGAGCCTATTCGGGAAGAATAATAAGTAAAGTTATGCAGATATTGATTATCATAAGACACGGTCAACATATTGCCTTTCCTTCCTAAATCCCGCCAATAAAAAGTAACATCCGAATCAGCAAACATATAGGGCAGATTCGGCATCCGTTCTTTATAAGCCAGATTTTCCGCACTGCTGGAAATAGATGTTCTCATATTGTCGCGTACATCCATTTTGGTAAAATTACCTCCTATACTCACCCAATTACCAAAACCGTAACGAGCAGAAACAGTATATCCTTTCGTCAATACTTTACCGTAATTAATATATTTCGCGGCATATTTACCACCACTCAAATCCGCAATATTACGCTGAATATAATCTTTTGTATTCCGATAAATCACTCCACCTTCCATATATACAGAATGCCTGCCAAATGTTCTGTTATAGCTCAAATTAAAATTCAAATTATCACTACTCTCCGGTTTTATACTGATATCTCCCATTTCCAAATCCTCATCTCCAAACATTTCTTCAATAGTAGGCAGACGATATGCTTTTTCGTATGACAATTTCGCCTGCAAACCGGGTAGAATGAAATAAGTTCCCGCAGCTCCATATCCTATGGAATTCATGTTTCGGGTAGTACGGACATAATCATCTTGATTCGTAGTCGTAGCCATAGGACCTGCCACATACAAACTATAATATTTTCCAAATACTGAGAGATTCCAATTATCAGACGGCATCAACCGATAGGACAATCCGGAGATATTCTTATGGGTTTCTTTAGCTATGGCATCCTCCGATTCCATCTTAGCCAACAAAGAAGTGTTAGAACGGCGGAAAGTATTCAACACATGATTAAAGGTCAGCATATGTATTTTCGCCAGACGGTAATTAACGGTTAATGTTCCATTCCAATTGTTATTATCCGCCCGTGAATATTGATTGGATTGTTCACCGGGTGAGTTCATTAATTTTCTATCACCCAACCAATTGTACTTATAGGAAGCTGTATCTATATTTGTCGTTGCATTTTTATTATAATTGGCAGTCAATGCCACATCCAGACCTTTGATGAATAAACCACGTTTACTATATTCCAATGACGGCATCAACGAATGTCCTTTACGATGCTTTTCCCCATAGACTATTTCCTGACGTACTCCGGTCTGTATCTCCTTATACATGTGTGAATAAGTAAAGCCCAACATCAATCTGTCTGCCCATTTCTTATCCACAATACCCATCTTACCTATAACCGCCTCATTATGATAGGTATCATTAAAGCGCTTCACACGTACCCTTTTATCTTTATCAATTCTTCCGGTTTCAAAGTCCTCTACCGGTGCGTCCACCTGATAATCATTATCCGAATAGTTTTGAAAAGCATTTATTTCATAAGTAAAGCCGTTTTTGAAAGTTTGTCCGAAATTCACATACGATTTATGCGTATTGAACGACCCGTATGAATAGGAGCCATCCAAAAACCAATTACGTTTCTTCTTATTGGTTACAATATTGATAACACCACCTATAGCATCCGTGCCAAATCCTACAGGAACCACCCCTTTATACACTTCAATCCTATCTGCAAAATTCACAGGAATATTATTCAAGCCAAAAGAGCTCCCTACTCCCTCCTGAGGTACACCGTCAATAAATATCTTCACATGTTTGCCACTGAAACCATCCAACATCAATTGCATATCCGAACCTACCCCCCCCGACTCACGGAGTTTCATCCCCGGAGCTTTAGCCAAAGCATCACTCAGATTCTTGGTAGAATTCTGGAATTCTTTTGTATCTACAGCTATCGCATTGAATGCGGAACGTTTCACACGGGAAACCCCGTTAGACACCACTACCACTTCACCCAACTCAGTCACTGACGGGTCAATCATTACATTCATCTTAATTCTTTCACCATGAACCAAAGTTACAGGCTTTTCTATAGTCTTATATCCTATAGCCGAAACAACCAGCGTGTATTTCCCTGCCGGTGCATGAAGATGATAGATACCTTCTTCATTCGTTGTACATCCATAAGTTGTACCCTTCAAATATACGGTTGCAAAATCTACGACTTCCTGTTTTTCTTTGGATATTACTTTACCGGATACCATTGTCTTAGATTGTGCAAAGATAGATATCGCTCCGATTATAAAAAAAAGAGAGCCTAAACTGATCCTTTGTAACTGTCTTTTTACCATGAATACCTATAATTCTAAATTCTTAATTTTTGAGAATGCAAAGGTCCGTAAAAAGAAAAGGGGAAACAATCACCTGATATAGGTAATCTTTTCCCCCATTTTACGGAATATATATACTATGCAATAACTTTTTATAGGTATTTATGCCACAAAATAGTCCTTTTAAATTTGGCATAATGCCATGAATCCACTACATTTGTTCTATATCACAAATATTAGAATTATGCAAGATATAACAAACGGACGTTGCGGTTGGTGCGGAACAGACGAATTGTATGTGAAATACCATGACCAAGAGTGGGGAAAGTTAGTTACCGATGACAAGACGCTGTTTGAGTTTCTTGTATTGGAAAGTGCCCAAGCAGGACTAAGCTGGATAACGATTCTTAGAAAAAGAGAGGGGTATCGTAAAGCTTTCTATAATTTTGATGCCGAACTGGTAGCACAAATGACCGATGAAGACATTGAGCGGCTAATGCAATTTGAAGGAATTGTAAAAAACCGTCTGAAAATCAAATCGACAATCACGAATGCAAAACTATTCCTTGCCGTACAAAAGGAATTCGGCAGTTTTTATAATTACACCCTGTCATTCTTTCCCGACAAAAAGCCGATTATCAACACATTCCGGTCATTGAGCGAGATTCCGGTATCCTCTCCCGAATCCGATGCCATGAGTAAAGATATGAAAAAACGAGGTTTCAAGTTCTTCGGAACTACGATTTGCTACGCCCATTTGCAAGCTTCAGGTTTTATCAACGATCATTTGACAGACTGTATTTGCCGGAAAGTTCCACAACAGAATTATTAACTCTGTTAACACTATCATCACCTTTTATCGGAAACCTCAATATGTCTTTTCCTCCTTTTCTTTTCGAGAAAAATAGCAACGATATGACAGCCGGGATTGAATTCAAGACTATAAGGGTATCTGTAATTCAATAGTTTCATGCATATATCTTGACTGAGCCGAAAAGAAAGAGATGTTCTGTTCCCAGATTGCATAACAAGACATTTTTTGGCTTTGTGAGAGCAGTTGCTCTCACCTTTTGGGGCATCTCTCACCTCATCTCTCACCCTTTAAACGCTTTATTCATCGGGGGAAAGTGATAAAAGATGAGAGCATGAGAGATAAAATGTGTTTTTTGCATTGATAGGAGTAGTCCCGAAAGTTAACGGCATAACTTTCGGAAACAATGGAAGAAACTTCCTAAACTTATGCTGTCAGTTTGTAAAAACCTCCCGTCGTGAAAGGGAAAATGTTCCGAGGAAAGACAACCTGTTTTATACGAATGTTCATGCGGCACTTCATGAACGTTCACGTAGGACTATATATACGTCCGCGTGAGGTTACACATATATATGTGGGAATCATCAATTTTTTGTTCATGTACAAAAACACAAGTTCCTATGCAAAAAAGATAAGGATGTTTTTTAAAAACATAAGTTCATTTTAAAAAAAGAACAAGACCTTTTTAAAAAATGAACTTATGTTATTTACCAACTTTTGCAAGCTAAATAACTTCTCTGCCAATCATCAAGATACACCTTCACCGGAAATCAAACTTCAGCCTGACAGGCACACTTAATTGTAACCGGCATTTTGCCCGAACTCTTCTTTATTGATAATGGCATCCAGTTGAGTCTGAGGAATAGGACGTAGCAAATGATGCTCTTTTATATTCACTTTCGCATCCGGATTGTATGCTTTTACTCTTTCCAGCAGCTTACCGGTACGCTTCAAATCGAACCAACGTTGCTGCTCTCCTCCCAACTCACGGGCCCGTTCATCCAAAATAAAATCCAATGTCAACTGTTCCGGCTTTATCTCCATGGCGGCTTCCTTGCCGGGAATAGCTGCTCTTCTCCTTACCTCATTGATATAAGATGTTCCAAAATCAAGGACTTCAGAACACAGTTCAGAGGAGTAAAGGACAGGACTTTCTTTCTATTCAGACTGACTAAAATTTATGCTTAATCTATGAATCCCTCAGGTTTTTACGTTGACCCAAAATCCCTATCCACACTTCATTTCTACTGCCCCCCCCAATTAACATCTACATGTTTACATGGAGCAGGTAAACTAGCGTAATAAACATAAAATCAGAGAATTACTTTGATGTAACTCCCTGACCTTCTAGTGATCCGCCTGGGGCTCGAAAATCACAGATAAAGCTACTATAATCTACTAATTATCAAAATATTATCTTCAGAAGTATAATTAAGTCCTCCGATTTGACCTCGTTTTTCCTGCTGCATTTTGCAGTAGTACTCTTACTTCTTTCGCATACAAAGTTAGTAAAAAACTATCAGAAAGGCTAATTAAGACAACTCTTTTTTGAAAGGAAACACCTCATTTTCAATAGATTTATCTAAGTTGATAATTAGTCCATCTATTCATTGGAAGCAAAACCTCTATAATAATTTTTCTCCAGTAGATCTTCTATATCTGACTCTTTATATAATATTTTTCCACCAAGTAAAATATAAGGTAGCAAACCATTGTTTCTGTATTCTTGTAATGTTCTTCTACTGATTTTTAGTTTTAAAGATAATTCTTTGTCCGTCATGTAACGCTCTCCATTTAATAGAGGACGGGCGTTCTCTTTGATTGCATCGATTTTTTCAAACATCGTTTCTAACTTTTTAAAGAAGGAAACCACTTGCTTATTATCTTTCATTATGATAGCATCCATATATCTACTTGTTCAAATTGTTCTTATCTCTTAATATTTTCTCTTTCCGTTTTAGCCCTACATAGCTGACCAAAGATTCCACATCTGCCACTTTATAGAATATTTTATGTTGGATCTGAGTGTAGGGTAATTTTCCATTGTCTCTCAAAGTTTGTAATGTCCTTGGAGAAATATTCAAATATAAGCAGACATCTTGATTGTCCATTCATTCTCCCAACTGCTTGCCCTTGGTTTTATCATAGGCTAAATCTATGTGTTCTACCAACTTGTTAAAGCGTTCCATAATTTTACGGAACGCTTCTGTATCAATGTATTGAATTTCCATTTTATAATAAATTATAGAATTAAACAAATCAAAGATAGGAAGCGATTCCCTTTATATCAAGTACATATATTCTCATGTCATAGATAGTCGTGGATAGTCCGTTTTTGTCATAAAAGCTATTTATAAAACTCTTATTATAAATTCATATCTGCTTTTATTTGCTATCACCTCTAAGAGAAAAATGTTGAAGGGGCACAAGGGGATCGGATTTCACGACACCCTTCCCAGAAACCTCCGAAAATGAAATGTATCAAAACATGAAAAAAATAAATATATGCTTACATGCTGATATAGGACTTTTGGGTTGGGCTTATAAACATATATGCATATAGGGATAGCACACGATATCCTTATGGCATTATATAGCTATATGCCTATACCTCTATTACGTTATAGGAGTATAGGCGGATAATGGACTGCATGGTATCTTATTTGCCGGTCAGAACTTTAAAAATCTACTATGTGTGGATATGGATATATACATATAGGAATATATAAGCCGTAGAATACCTCGGGAATGGCGCAGAAATAGAAAGAATATCTGGAAGATAGGAGGGCTTTCCTATAAATATGGCATTATAGGGATATATGGATATAGCAGGATACGCCAATCGTGGTCCGCTCCTGCGGACAGCAAGTTGTGTTTTCGTTAAACGAAAACCAAACGGTTTAACGGCTATCGCCGCCAAACCGTTTGCCCCAAGATATGCTCCGAAGTCGCATGAGAACAACAAATTAACACATAATATTAAAAATCTTGTTCTCATAAGCGGAAGTTCAATACTGAAAAGGCGAGTTTCCAAGTAGTGAAAGATCCGAAAGATAAATCAAAACTCATGCTTTGCATTGAGGGACAACCTATTGGAGAATAGTTTAAGGAACTGTTCGACAAAATGTTTTCGACAGTACGGAGAGTGTTTGTTCCACAGCGAAAAGCCAAAGGCATAGGATTATAACACTAGCTATAGCCAACGGGATATTTTTTACATTCCGTTGGTTTTAGCAATATTTAAAACAAAGGCAATACAACCGTAAAGTCCGTATCTGACTTTTTGATTTCTATGTGATGCCCATGAATGCGATATTGCTCTTCCAGGTTTTTCAGTCCGACACCGTTTTTGCTGACTGTGTTTCTAAGTTGCAGATTATTTGTGACAACAACACATTCTTTGTTGATGCGGATATTTATCTTCAAGGGAAAATCCCTCGTATTTATATTATGTTTCAAGGCATTTTCAATCAGCATTTGGATGCTTGCCGGAACAATATATTTACGCAAGGCTTCATTGTCGCACGTCATGTGGATGCACAGGGTTTCACCGAAACGGATTTGTTCAAGATAAATGTACGCATTTACGAAGTCAAGTTCTTTTTGCAAAGGCACTTTGGCTTCTTCTTGCGTGACGAGCAGATAACGGTACACGGAAGAGAGTTTCTTGGCAAACAAGTTCGCTTTGCCGGCATCCTGATAGGTCAAGGCAGAAAGCACGTTCAAGCTGTTGAACAGAAAATGCGGATTGATTTGCCTCTTCAGGTTTTCAAGCTGATACTTCGCCTTTTCCTGTTCGACCTTTGCCAGCCGGGCTTTGTTTGCGAGAAACAAGTTGTTATAGAAAAACGCCTCGATGATGAGCACAATGATGCTATTGCATAGGACCACAGGCAGCAGGCGTTGCAATAAACCGTCCTGCCCGGCAAGACGGACAGGGCTACTTATCAGATAGTAGAGGACGAACAAGCTGCCTATGGCCAAATTGGAAACAATGACGCTGGCCACGATAGACAAGGCATCGGCGTTCTTTTGGCATTTGTGCAGGAATGCCACCATCTTATAGTCGGCGTATCCGATTATCATACACATGGGAACATTCACGGCGAAATTAAGCAAAATGACTTCACCCTGAAAAGAACCGGCCAACACCGAGAAAGTGGCGATGCAGGCCATCAGTGTCAGAACAGCAAGCGAGACAACGCCCCAAAACATACGCTTCCCTATCATATCTCCATCCTGTGTTTGCTAAAGACCGTCCATCCATTTCAGAAAACCGTCGGCACGACTACGGCTCACAATTACTTCCAGCGGGCACTCCGGCGAGAAACTTACCAGCAAACGGCCTCCGAAAAACTTCGAGACTTTCCTGACTGATTTTATGTGGGCAATGCAACTACGCGACACCCGGAAGAAATCATTGCGTTCAAGCATAGCTTCCAATTGCTCCAACGAGTAATTTATGATGTAACGCTTGCCACCGAATGTATGCAGGTAATTATATTTATCCTCGCTGTAGAAGAACGCGATATCTGAGGCGTCCACATACCGGAACGTATCGCCGACAGAGACAAGGAAACGGTTTTTCTTGACACTGCCGAGATAGGCCGTCATTAAAGAGCGGTATTCCTCTGAAGAGGGATTGGGCAAATTGTTTGTCTCGAATTTCGCCAAAGCTCTTTCCAAGTCTTTCTCTTCAATAGGTTTCAACAAATAATCAATGCCGTTTACGCGGAAAGCACGCAAGGCATATTCATCGTACGCTGTTGTAAAAATGACGGGAGTGTTCACCGGCATACGTTCAAACACATCAAAACACAATCCGTCTGATAGACGTATATCAACAAGCAGTAAATCAGGAACGGCTTTTCGCAACGTGCGCAACGCTTCCTCCACACTGTCCGCCCATGCTTGCAGGTGATAACCGGGGCGCAGGATGGTCATCATACGTTTCATCTCTTCGTATGCGAAAGGCTCGTCTTCTATAATCATGTAGTTAACCATATTGCAAAAGTACATTAATTCCGCGTTTTCAAGAATAGAATCCGATTAAAACCCATATTTGAATCCTGCCATTATGTGGAATGCCTGTCCAAATTCCCAACTGTCGTCACCCTTAAATGCATTGATGAATCCCTTGTAGCTCCGATCTGACATCTTGACGGTATGATACAAATCCGTGCCTATCTCTGTATAAATGTATGACTTCTTTCCTATCTTATATTCCGGGCGGATATAGGCACGCATTCTTGTGACACCATATATCTTATAATCTCCGTTTTGCTTGACAACGGCGGACATTCCATCCATATCCATGGGAACAAGCGAAAGTCTGAACCTGTCGGAAAACACTCTTGACACGGACGCTTTCATACTGCCTGCCACTTCCACGTTTACTTCATACGGTCCGGTAATGTTCCATTTCAAGAACCCCATAGGCATGATAAGGGGAACTCCGTAGGAGTTTGTTAATCCCGCGCCTACTCCGATGTCCAAATTATCCCTTAGCTTATAAGCGAAGATAATAGCACCGCTTGCCAGTATGCTCTTGAACGAGATGTCTTTCGGTACGGCATATACCCCAATGCCGAGCGAAGCCATCATATACCACCTTGAGGATAAAGGGCGCAGGTGTGACACGTTGAAAGATACATTCAATATATCATTCGGATTGACTTCGGCAGCCATGCCGTCATTATTCATGTGGGCATACATTCCGCTCAGCGTGCCCGACCATACAATCGGCTGTTCCCTTTCATTTAATTTCGCCGAAAATTGAAATGTGTGTCTGCCTCTGAGTTGCCACATATCACCGGTGCCTAACTTTTCACCATCTTCATCTTTCATGAAGTTTCGTGAAGGTGTGTAACCTGCTTCCACATAACCTTGCCCGTAAATATTTATGGCAGTAAATCCTAAAATCACTAAAAACAGTATTTTTTTCATTCCGCTTTTTTCGGCAAAGATAAAACCGCCTTTGTCAGTAAAAGAAATGAATGCTGACGAGTTGCGAAATACGGAAGACGGACTGCAATATAAGGCAGATGAATTTCTTTCTAATATGTCAGGGCGTGCATAAAAGCAGAACTATTTTTTCGCTCTTAAAAATTTTATGTACATTTGCAGCATTAAGAGTTACCTGGATAAGCAAAGCGATGCAGACCACGGCAAATAGAACGGTTGCCAACTCATTACCCTAAAATGAGGAAATCTTTCTAACTGTCTTAATTTCAAAGAGGTATATTTCCTATACAGATTTACATAAACAGAATGTATAAAGAGATACAAGAATTATCCCAAACTCGCCGAGCAACAAATGATGCTTATGCTGCCTTATTGGAATTATCCATTTATGGGGAAGCCGTCAGTATATGGGATAAGGAAGATTTTGCAATTTATCAGAGCAAACGGAAAGAAACCTGCCTTACGTTACAGAGGATTAAACCTCTTGCCCATACATCAAACGAACAATCCAAAATAGACTCGCTGTGTCTGCTATTGGAAAGAAAAGAAATGCTATTGGATTCCTTAATGAATACTTTCTCACATATACAGAATGTCGGAGAGATCGTTGAACAGAAAATACCGGTCATTGTTTCCAGCATAGAGAAGGACAAGGCTCATTCAGAATCAGAAGTTAGAGAAAAGACTTCCAAAAACAATTTCTTTTCCAGAATCTTCAGGAGGAGAAAAAAGGAATCCGCTTATTTAGAGCAGAAAGAAGAAACAGAAAGCGTTACCAGACAAAAACAAAACAACAGGACAACTCAACTACTGCATTCCCTGAACAAGGAAATCATGGAACGTCAAGAAAACGAACAGGGGAAACTTTATCAGCAGATGCTTGGTCTGCACCGTAACAACAAGGCACTGAATTACCGTCTGAATAAGTTTGTAAAAGAATTGGAAACAAACATAGACGAACAATATGAAACACGTTACAGGCAGCTGATTGCGGAACGCGACCGTTCTTTTTACCGCCTGTCTTATTTTTCCGTTTTTATTTCTCTGCTGATGATTTTGTTGTACATAATCATACACCGTGATGTAAGGCGTAACAATAAATATCAACGGGAAATTGAAAGTTCCGACCTCCGGAATAAAGAGATCATCCGGTCAAGAAAAGATATGATGCTTTCCATCGCACATGACCTGCGTTCTCCGCTAAGTACTATAAAGGGCGCAGCGGAACTTTTTCCGGAGGAATCCGTACCGGAACGCCGCCGTGAATATCTGGAAAGCATATCACACGCATCAGACTATATGCTTACCCTTGTAGAAACACTTATGAATTTTTACCTGCTGGATACGGAGCAGAGCCGTTCCCAGATCTCGGTTTACAATCTGGAATCCCTGTTCAAGGGAGTCGCTGACAATTTTCTTCTGCAGGCAAGGAAGAAGGATCTCCGGTTTTCAAGAGAGTTTCTTGGTATGGACACTGTTGTCAGCGGAGACAGGGGACAGCTGCAACAGATTGTAAGTAATCTGACAGCCAATGCGCTCAAGTTTACCGAGAAAGGAAGCATATGCCTGAGAGCCGAATATCACGGCGGCGAGCTGCGTTTTTCAGTACAGGATACAGGCTGCGGAATGGACAGCAAGGATACTGAAAGGATATTCACAGCCTTTGAACGGCTTGAGAATGCCCGTAACGTACCGGGATTCGGACTTGGCCTGGCCATATCATACCGTCTTGTCTCACGGATAGGCGGCAATATCCGTGTTGAGAGCCGCCGGGGAGAAGGCAGTACATGCATCGTCATTCTTCCGCTCCGAGAGGCGGACGAGAAATCTCCGATAGAGGAAAGCAAACCGGTGTCCGCCATTTCAAAACTTAACGGCATTTCCGTGCTTCTGCTTGACGATGATACCAGACAGCTCCGCATAACGGGAGAAATGCCCAAGCGGCTCGGAGCGGACTGCACCTTATGCACCACCAGCCGTGAGCTCATAGCCCGGATTAGGGGAAAAAGCTATGACGTGCTGCTGACAGATATCCAGATGCCTGAAATGGACGGATTCTCCATTCTTGAGCTGCTCCGTTCCTCCAATATAGACTGCGCAAACACTATTCCTGTTATAGCCCTGACTGCCCGTGTGGATGATGACGTGAACTACCTTTCACGCGGATTTGCCGGCTGTATCCGCAAACCTTTCTCCATAGACAAGCTGTTTGCCGGCATATCCGGAATCATCGGAACGGTAAAGGAACGGGTATGGAAACCGGACTTGCCCCTGCTCTTTACCGGAGAGGACAACCATGAGGAAATGCTGAGAATCTTTGTCGATGAGAGCCGCAAGGAACTGTCCCGACTGCACGATGCGCTGCATAGAAATGACAGACAAGCCCTACGGGAAATACTTCACAAGAACCTGCCTCTTTGGGAAACCGTGAACCTAGACTATCCGATGGAGATGCTCCATGAGATTGTCATAACCGACCCGGAAGAATGGCAGGAGAAGCATCTCAAGGAAATATACAGGATTGAACAGGCGGTGTCGAAACTGATCATCCATGTTGAAAAAATGCAGGAGGAAGCACATGAAAAGAACAATACTGATAATTGAGGACGACATAATATTCAGCCGCAGCATAAGCAACTGGCTGAAGAAAAACAATATGGAAACGGAATGCGTGACACATCTTTCCTCTGCACGCAGGAAACTCTCATCCGGGGAGTATGACCTTGTTCTTGCAGACCTGCGTCTGCCCGACGGAAACAGCACGGAACTGCTGAGATGGATACGTGAAATAAACCTGAATGTTCCATTTCTCATAATGACCAACTACGGCCAGATTGAGAATGCGGTGGAGGCCATGCAGCTCGGCGCTGCAAACTATCTCTGCAAGCCCGTACAACCGGACAAGCTGCTGGAGGCCATTGGCAAGGTCTTCAGCCGTATAAGGCATGACATGAACGAATTCTATCGCGGAGAAAGCGACAAGGCCCGTGAGATGTACCGCCAAATAAGCCTGGTAGCGGCTTCCGACATATCCGTCCTTCTGCGTGGGGCTTCCGGTACAGGCAAGGAACACATCGCGCGGGAACTGCACGAACAGAGCCGCAGAAAGGACAGGCCGTATGTAACGGTCGATTGCGGGGCCATTCCCGAAGAGCTTGCCGCGTCTGAATTCTTCGGTCATCGGAAGGGCTCATTTACCGGTGCTGACAGTGACAAGACCGGCCTGTTGCAGGAGGCGGACGGCGGGACACTCTTTCTTGACGAGATAGGCAACCTCTCCTACAGGACACAGATGCTCCTGCTCCGTGCCCTGCAGGAAAAGTGTTACAAGCCGGTCGGTTCCATGAAGGAACGCCGCTTCGACATCCGTCTGTTGGCCGCCACAAACGAGAATCTGGAGAAAGCCATATCGGAAGGCCGCTTCCGGGAGGATCTGTTCCACCGTCTCAACGAGTTCACCATCAGAGTACCCCTCCTGTCCGAATGTCCGGAAGACATACTTCCCATGGCAAGATTCTTCCTTGAGCGTTTTTCCAAAGAACACAGAATCTCACTTCAGGGATTTGACTGTCTTGCCACAGCCGCCATGCGGGAATACAGATGGCCGGGAAACATCAGGGAACTGAGAAATGCCGTCCGCAGTGCCATGCTGCTTGCTACCAACGGCTGGATAACTGCCGGTGACCTGAAACTTGACCTGAGCATAAAGCCGGAAGATAACGTGGTTCTC